>QFCE01002449.1_pt1 | contig 294025 bp, 277 predicted proteins | sample 5346091 | NCBI WGS metagenome assembly QFCE01 (sample SAMN09062252, study PRJNA434731) | Human gut metagenome, whole genome shotgun sequencing project. | isolation source: stool timepoint A chromium assembly | host: Homo sapiens | collected 2015 | reverse complement strand
ATGGCTACGTACTCATATTTTGCGGTTTCAAAGTCAAGCCGTTTACCGCAAGCAGGCTTGCTAAACGCTTGGACTCTTTACCTTCACATGATACTCGGTCTGCTCCGTGCTTCACACTCTCGCATACCTAAACATATTCGTACTTCGCTCATTTTTCAAATGGCTACGTACTCATATTTTGCGGTTTCAAAGTCAAGCCGTTTACCGCAAGCAAGCTTGCTAAACGCTTGGACTTTGAAACCTTTGTATCATTATATCATAATTATGGCAATATTCAAAAACTATTTTCTTAAATTATTTATAACAAATCCAAAAATCACTTTATGAAATGTCATAATATAGTTTATTCTGTAATATCTTCATAAAAATCAGTAAAAGACGGAGTATTATACTCCGCCTTAAAAATTCTATTTATTTTTTCTCTTTAACCAAATACCTGTAACAAATAAAACTATATCCGTCAATGCATATAATTTATAAAACGCCTTCACAATAAAAAGCGGAATTCTAAATGAACCTTCAGGATGTCCGAGAGCATAAAATACAAACACAGCGGCAATTACAAACATAACGCCGGATATAAAAAGTAAAATGCTTGATTTTTTCATTTTAAATGTCCTCAGTAATTGAAAAATATATTAGTTTCACAAATAATCTAATTTTTTTATATTTAAGAGTATTTATTAATTTAAACTTTCATAAAAAACATACTCGTCCTGTATTTCCTCAATGGGTATATCCCTATTAAGCAAAGTCATGGCTGTTTCATGGTGTATATCGTTAAGTCTCGGTATATCCTTACTTCTTACAACTGCCTTTATATCGGGAAGCGTAAGCATTTCATAAACGCTCCTTACAACAAAATGGTTTTGCCAGTCGGCGTTCTGGAACTGAGTCCATATAGGTACATACGATACTTTTTTAATAAACGCGTCGTTCTTTCCGACTTTCTCCAGTTCTATGTTCAGCAGTATGCTTGCGTTTCTCGGAGGAGTTGTCTGTGAAGATATGAAATTCCCCATGGAATACATAACAAAGCCTGTCCTCTTTTCGCCGTTTTCCTCCGTTATCTCAACGGTTTCCATCGGCTGAAGCACATGAGGGTGGCTTGCCACAACTATATCCGCCCCTGCATTCAGCATCATATGCGCCGTATTTTTAAAAGTATCTCTTACATATTCCTCGTATTCGTTGCCCATGTGCGGCATAACGACGATAAAGTCCGGTTCGAGAGCTTTTGCCTTTGCTATATCGCTTTTTATAAGGTTTTCATCAAGCCTGTTTACGAGCCAGTCCTCGGGAACGTGTATGCCGTTCGTGCCGTAGGTATAGGATAAAAAGGCTATTTTCATGCCGTTTATTTCCTTGATATAAATTTTATCCCTTTCCTCCGCGCTTCTGTATGTGCCTACATGGTCTATACCGAGACCGTCCAATACGTCAAGCGTTCTGACTGCCCCCGACATTCTCTTATCCATGCTGTGATTGTTTGCCGTTGTCAGCAGGTCAAAACCCGCTTCCTTTATTGCCGTACCGAAGCTGTCGGGAGAATTAAAACACGGATAATCGCTTATTCCCACATCGGCGCCTGCAAAAACCGTTTCCAGATTTCCTATTACAAAATCCGCAGTATCGAAATATTTTTTCATATCGGCAAAGTTATGGGAAAAGTCATATTGTCCCGTAGAGCTGTCATAGGCTTCTTTATACTGATAACTGTGGCACATTATGTCTCCCGTAAACGTAAGCTTTACATTGCTGACTTTTGCGCCCTCTTTTCTTTCCGTAACATACTCGGCTGTTTCCTTAAAAACCTGTTCCGCAATGTTTACGGAATTTACCATCTTAAAACCTGCCACGGCTATTACGGCTATTATAAGCAGAGGTATATATTTAACGTTTCCTGTACTTCTCTTTCTCTGTTTCATATAGATTATTCCCCTCACTGTCTATAATAACAACAAGCGGCATATCTTCCACATAGAACCTGTGTATCGCCTCCGTACCCAGATCCGCATAGTCTATTACCTCGGCGCTTTTTATGTGCTTTGCTATGAGGGCGGCCGCTCCTCCCGTAGCGCCGAAATATACCGCCTTATTCCTCTTCATCGCTTCTATAACTTCCGCAGTTCTTGCGCCTTTTCCTATCATTCCCGTAGAACCGTTGTCAAGCAGTACGGGCGCATAGGCGTCCATTCTTCCCGATGTTGTAGGTCCTGCCGATCCGACGGGATTTCCCGGTTTGGCAGGCGAAGGACCGACGTAATATATTATCTGGTCTTTTATGTCAAACGGGAATTTTCCTGTTTTTTCAAAGCCTTCCACCATTCTTTTATGGGCGGCGTCCCTGCCCGTATATATATATCCCGTCAAACTTACTATGTCTCCCGCTCTCAGTTTTGCCGCTTCTTCCTTTGTAAGGGGCGCTTTTATATCTACTCTCATAATATCACCTCCGCATGTCTTGTAACATGGCAGCTTATGTTTACGGCTATGGGCATTCCGGCTATATGGGTCGGATACGATTCCACATTTACGCCCAGAACCGTAGTTACTCCGCCCAATCCCTGAGGGCCTATGCCGAGATTATTCATACGTTCCAACAATTCCTCCTCCATTTCCCTGAGGTGAGGCTTATCCGAATGTGAACCTATGGGTCTTAAAAGAGCCTTTTTAGCCAGATATGCCGCCATTTCAAAATTTCCGCCGACTCCTACGCCTACAACCATAGGCGGACACGGGTTGGGGCCTGCCTCGTCAACAGCCTGAACAATGGCGTCCTTTGCCCCCTCTATGCCTGCCGACGGCTTAAGCATATATATTTTGCTCATATTTTCGCTTCCGAAGCCCTTAGGAGCTACGATAATCTTTACTTTATCACCCTCAACAATATCATAGTGGATTATCGCAGGCGTATTATCGTTTGTATTAACCCTTATGAACGGGTCGCTGACAACGGATTTTCTCAGATAACCCTCTGTATAGCCTTTTCTTACGCCCTCGTTTACGGCGTCCGTCAAAAGACCGCCAGCTATATGCACTTCCTGACCTATCTCCACAAATACGACAGCCATGCCCGTATCCTGACAAATCGGAACGGTTTCGTCTTTTGCTATATCCGCATTTTCGGTAAGCTGGCAGAGTATTTCCTTTCCTATTTCCGACTTTTCGGTCTTTTTGGCATTTTCCAAGGCGCAGTAAACGTCGTCGTTCAATACGCAGTTTGCCTGTATACAAAGCTTCGCCACAGCTTCCGTTATGGTGTTTACCGATATTTCTCTCATTATAAAGGGTCTCCTTCCGCAAAATTATCATTTATCAAAAAACATCGAATACATAAATCAGTCCCAGACTGCGTTTCAAAACCTATTCGTATTTTTTCTCCTATTGAAAAGCCCCATACAGCTTTCCAACTATATGGGGCGAGGTTTTTTATTCCTTGCTTTCTTCTTCCATTATATCTTCTTCATTTATTTTGGCAATACCCGCAACGGTAACTCCGTCGTCAAGATTTATAAGTTTTACACCCTGGGATACTCTGCCGAAAGTAGATATTTCTTTTCCTCTCAGTCTTATTATTACTCCCTCCGATGTAACAATCATAAGCTCCTCATTATCGCTTACCTTTATTACACCCGAAAGAAGTCCCGTTTTATCGGTTATCTGGTGTATTTTTACGCCCTTTCCGCCTCTGTGCTGTACGTTAAAGGCTTCTGCGTCGGTACGTTTTCCGTATCCGTTTTCCGTTACGTTGAGCAGTTTATCTTCCTTATCCGCAAAGTCGGCGGAAACAACATAGTCGTCGTCGGAAAGCGTTATGGCTTTAACGCCTGTTGCCGCTCTTCCCATAGGTCTTACGTCGTTTTCATCAAACATTATTCCCATACCGTTTCTTGTTGCCGCAAAAATATTTTTGCTTCCGTCGGTAAGGAAAGCGGCTATAAGCTCGTCGCCCTCACGGAGGTTGACTGCCGTAATTCCCGTCTTTCTTATGTTTGCAAATGCCGACATATCCGTTTTCTTTATAACTCCGCTCTTTGTTACCATTACAAGGTAATCGTCCTTTTCAAAATCCCTTACGGGCACTACGGCGGTTATCGTTTCTCCCTGGCTTATGCTCAGCAGGTTGACGATAGCAAGACCTCTTGCGGTTCTTCCCGCTTCGGGAACTTCATAGCCTTTTATACGGTATACTCGTCCGAAGTTTGTAAAGAACAGCAGATAATCATGGGTAGAGCATACGAAAAGCCTTGTTACAGCGTCCTCTTCCCTCGTCTGCATACCGATTATTCCTCTTCCGCCCCTGTTCTGGCTCTTATAGGTATCAAGGGGAGTTCTCTTAATATAGTTAAGGCTTGTCATTGCAATAACGCTCGCCTCTTCCTCGATAAGGTCCTCAATATCTATCTCACCGGGGTTCTGTACTATTTTTGTTCTTCTTTCGTCGTTATATTTCGCTTTAAGGTCGAGAAGCTCCTTTTTGATAACGTCAAGAAGAAGATTTTCGTCGGCAAGTATTTCCGTAAGTTCTTTGATAAGCGCCATAAGATTTCTGTATTCCTCGTCTATCTTATCATGTTCCAGACCCTGAAGACGTTTCAGCTGCATATCCAAAATAGCCTGCGCCTGAACGTCCGAAAGAGAAAATCTTTCCATAAGTCTTTCCTTGGCGTTATCATAGCTTGTTCTTATTATCTGTATAACCTCGTCGATATTATCGATGGCTATTCTTAAGCCTTCCAGTATATGCGCTCTCTTCTGCGCCTTGTCCAGGTCGAATTTCGTTCTTCTTGTAACGACGTCCTCCTGGTGCTTCAAATACTCTTCCAGTATTCTCTTTAACGTAAGCACCTCCGGCTTGCCGTTTACAAGCGCTATCATTATAACGCCGAACGTTTCCTGAAGCTGTGTGTATTTATAAAGCTGATTAAGTATTACGTTGGCGTTCGTATCTTTTTTCAGCTCGATAATTATTTTTATATCGTCTCCGGAAGAAGCGTCGTAAAGGTCGCTTATTCCGTCTACCCTTTTATCCTTTACAAGGTCGGCTATTTTTTCTATAAGACGCAGTTTGTTTACCATATACGGTATTTCGGTAACGACTATTCTTTCACGGCCGTTATTCATTGTCTCTATTTCCACAGAGGAGCGTACTATGATTTTTCCCCTGCCTGTCTTATATGCCGCCCTTATGCCGCTTTTTCCGAGGATAGTTGCGCCGGTTGGGAAGTCGGGACCTTTTATGTATTCCATAAGGTCTTCGATTTCCGTATCTCTGCCCTCTTTTTTGTTGTCTATCATAAGGACTACGCCGTCTATTACCTCTCCCAGGTTATGCGGAGGTATATTTGTAGCCATACCTACGGCTATACCCGTCGCTCCGTTTAAAAGGAGGTTGGGTATTCTGGATGGAAGAACTACGGGTTCTTTCTCATTTTCATCATAGTTAGGTACAAAATCGACTGTATTTTTATCAATATCCGCAAGCATGGCCGCGGTTATTTTTGACATTCTCGCCTCTGTATACCTGCTGGCAGCCGCGCCGTATCCGTCTATGGAACCGAAGTTTCCGTGTCCGTCAACGAGCATATATCTCATGGAGAAATTCTGCGCCATTCTTACCATTGCCTGATAAATGGAGCTGTCGCCGTGGGGGTGGTATTTACCCATTGTATCGCCGACTATACGGGCGGACTTTCTATACCCCTTATTGGGGTCAAGGTTCATCTCGTTCATCGAGTAGAGTATACGTCTCTGAACGGGTTTCAGACCGTCTCGCACATCGGGCAGCGCCCTGGCTACAATAACGCTCATGGCGTAATCTATATAACATTGCTTCATTTCCTCGTTAATATCGACGGAAACGACCTTATCCAATTCTTTTTCACTCATTTTAAAAACTCCTTAGAAAGTTTCTCTTTCTTAAAAGAAAGGGAATAAAGAACTTTTGAAGAAAAACCGATTTTTCCTCATACTCATATTTTTTAAACCAAAACCGTAAAAACGGTAACCAACTTGACTTATCTCTTGTCTATGTCAAAACCTAAAAGTTTTATCGTAGCTTTTAGGTTTTTCTCTGACAAATAAGATAAAATCTCAAAAGATTTTCGCTTAAGCTCCGCTCACCTCATACGTCTGCGTAATTCACTTCCGCAGGCGGCTATGCCTTACCCTTTGCCTATGCCCGAACCGAAAAGTTTTATCGTAGCTTTTAGGTTTCTCTCTGACAAATAAGATAAAATCTCAAAAGATTTTCGCTTAACCGCTCCGCTCACTTCATACGTCTGTGGAATTCACTTCCGCAGGCGGCTATGCCTTACCCTTTGCCTATGCCCGAACCGAAAAGTTTTATCGGAACTTTTCGGTTCCTCACCGACAGACAAGAAAAAATCTCAAAAGATTTTTTCTTAAGCGCCTTGCGCGCTTTAAAAATCCATCTCCGCATACTGGGCGTTTTCCGCAATAAACTCTCGTCTCGGCTCTACGTTATCGCCCATAAGCATACTGAATATCTCGTCCGCGGTTATGGCGTCCTCCAGACTGACGCGCTTCAATATTCTGTGTTCAACAGCCATTGTCGTATCCCTCAGCTGGTCAAAGTCCATTTCTCCCAGACCTTTATATCTCTGTACGTCTTTTATTCCCGTTCTGCCTATTTCGTTATAGAGCTTTTCAAGCTGTGCGTCGTCGTATACGTAATAATGCTGCTTGTTTTTCTCCACCCTGTAAAGCGGCGGCTGTGCTATATAAACCTTGCCCTCTTTTATCAATTCCTGCATATAGCGATAGAAGAACGTCAGAAGAAGCGTTCTGATGTGCGCTCCGTCTACGTCGGCATCGGTCATTATTACTATTTTGTGGTATCTCAGTTTGGAAATGTCGAAATCGTCCGATATGCCCGTTCCGAAGGCAGTTATCATATTCTTTATTTCCTCGCTGTTGAGTATCCTGTCAAGTCTTGCCTTTTCCACGTTGAGTATTTTACCTCTGAGCGGAAGTACCGCCTGCGTTCTGGGGTCTCTCGCCTTTATGGCGGAACCGCCGGCGGAGTTACCCTCTACTATATATATTTCGCATTCCGTAGGGTCTTTGCTTGTGCAGTCCGTCAGCTTGCCCGGAAGCTTTGTATTTTCAAGACCCGTCTTTCTTCTTACAAGCTCCCTTGCTTTTCTGGCTGCGTCCCTTGCCCTGGAAGCAAGAAGTCCTTTTTCGAATATTGTTTTTCCTACGGACGGATTTTCCTCCAGGAAATATTCCAGTTTTTCCGAAAGCACGGATTCAACGGCGCTTTTTGCCTCGCTGTTTCCGAGCTTTGCCTTTGTCTGTCCCTCAAACTGCGGCTCGCTTATCTTTATATTGATGACAGCCATTATTCCCTCTCGTATATCGTCTCCCGTAAGGGATTTATCGCCGTCTTTAAGCAGTCCGAATTTTCTTCCGTACTCGTTTACGGTCTTTGTCAGTCCGGATTTAAAGCCTGCCAGATGCGTTCCGCCGTCAGTTGTGTTTATATTGTTTACAAATGAGAATATCGTCTCGTTATACTCGTCGTTATGCTGGAAAGCTACCTCAACATAAACTCCGTCCTTGCTTCCCTCCGCATAGAATATTTCGGGATAAAGCGGCGTTCTTGTCCTATTGGCATACTGTACAAATTCCTTTATGCCGCCTTCGTAATGGAAATGATACTCTCTTTTTACATCCTGCTTATAATCGTCATGGTCTCTTTCCTCGTCGCTTCTTCTGTCGTAAAGGTTTATTTTAAGTCCCTTTGTGAGGAAAGCGGTCTCTCTGAAGTGATATGCGAGGGTTTTGCACGAATATACGACGGTCTCGAATATTTCAGCGTCGGGCTTGAACATTACAAGCGTTCCGTGGTCGTCCGTATCTCCCACAACCGTAAGGGGCGTCATAACCTTTCCCCTTTCGTATCTCTGGGAATACATCTTTCCGTCAACGGCAACCTTTACCTCCAGCCATTCGCTGAGGGCGTTTACAACCGATGCGCCTACGCCGTGGAGTCCTCCGGAAACCTTGTAGCTGCTTCCTCCGAATTTACCTCCGGCATGGAGTATTGTGAAAACGACTTCTACCGTAGGTATCCCTTTCTGGTGGTGTATACCGACAGGTATTCCTCGTCCGTTATCCTTTACGGAAATAATGTTGCCCGGAAGTATTTCCACATCTATCTCCGAACAATAGCCTTCCAACGCCTCGTCAACGGCATTGTCAACTATTTCGTAAACAAGATGATGAAGTCCCTTTGATGAGGTCGAACCGATATACATACCCGGTCTTTTTCTGACAGCCTCAAGTCCTTCCAGTACTTGTATTGAACTTTCGTTATACTCTGTCGACATTTTATAAATCTCTCCTTAAAAACCCCGAAAGGTTCTCTGTATTTTATACACGAAAAACTATGTGTCCTCGATTCGCAATATAAGTCCATTATAGCACAAAAAGCCTGTTTTTACAAGGAAACAGGCTCTTTAAATTAAAAATAAACTATGAAATTTTAATAAAAACATACTATTGTTTTTAACAAAAAATTATCGGCTCACTTTTTTAAAATCTCCGTTTTGCACATTATATAAGGTGCAGTCTTTTATATATTTACCAATGCTGTCCTCCACACCCGTACACGTTATAAACGTCTGAAGATTTCCTATATTATCCATAAGATATGTTTGTCTGCTTTCATCCAGTTCGCTTAAAACGTCGTCCAGTAAAAGTACGGGTTCTTCGCCGGTTTCGCTTTTTATAAGCTCTATTTCCGCCAGCTTTGCCGAAAGGGACGCCGTCCTCTGCTGTCCTTGGGAACCGTAGGATTTTGTATCGTTTCCGTCGATAAAAAACAGCATATCGTCCTTATGCGGTCCGCAGGATGTGGAACCAAGCGCAATATCTCTCTGTCTGTGATATTTCAGCCTTTCTTCCATACTGCCCTCTTCGCAGTTGGGTTTGTACTCCACGGAAAGACTTTCCTTACCGTCGGTTATGCCCGAATGTATCCGTCCGGAAATATCGCACAGCCTTTTTACAAAGTCCGCTCTTTTTGCCGTTATTCGCTCCCCACAGGCGCAAAGCTGCATATCCCATATATCCAGAGTATCCTCGGCGCTTCTGTCCTTATACAGCGTTTTAAGCAGGTTATTTCGCTGTTTAAGTATTTTGTAGTAGTCCTGCAAATCATGGCAGTATAAACGGCTCAGCTGGCAAAGCTCTATATCCATAAACCTTCTGCGTTCGGACGGGCCTCCCTTTACAAGACGAAGATCCTCCGGCGAAAATATGACCGCCGTAAGATTTCCGAAAAACTCCGACATTTTCCTGATAGGAATGCCGTTTACTGCCATTCCCTTTCTTTCGTCCCTTTTTAAATGGACGTCTATCCTGTCCGAGGAATTTTCCCGAATTACAAAAGTACGGATATGCGCTTGGTCATATCCGAACTTTATAAGCTGGCTTTCACTTCTTGTCCTTTGGGATCTGCCAGTGGAGCATATATAAACGGATTCCAGCAGATTTGTTTTCCCCTGGGCGTTGTCTCCGTAAAATATGTTTATGCCCTTTCCAAAATCTATGGTCGTATCCTTTATGTTTCTGAAACTCATTAAGGAAATATTTTTAATATACATACTTATTCATGCTCCACTTTAACGGAACCGAATTCCTCCACTTCCACAAGATCGCCGGGATATATTTTTTTGCCGCGTTCCAAAACGGTTTCGCCGTTTACGCTCACATAGCCGTTTACTATAAGCGTTTTGGCGTCAGACCCCTGGGATACGAGGCTGGCAAGCTTTAAAAGCTGTCCCAGTTTTATATAATCCGTATTTATCAATACTTTTTCATCATCCATCAAAAACTCGCCTCCGTTTCTTATGCCGTTTTACATTCTCAAAGGAAGAACAAGATATTTATAGCTGTCTCCCTCTACCGGCTTGAAAACGCACGGGCTGAGCTGCGTATTGAAATGGATATAAACTTCCTCATCGTCTATGGCTCTGAGAGCGTCAATAAGGTATTTGGGGTTAAAAGCTATAAGAAGCTTGTCTCCGTCTATTTCCGCGGAAACCTCCTCATAAGCCGTACTTGTTTCGGCATTGGACGTAATTATTATATTACTTCCCGATATTTCCATTTTAACGGGTATCTTTCTTGAATCCCTTGCAATAAGAGAAGCTCTTTCCAAACTGTTGAGCATTTCGTTTTTGTTAATTTTTGCCGATGTTTTATAGTCGTTTGTAAAGCTCTGCTGATACTTGATAAAATCCCCCTGGATAAGACGTGAAACAACGATATTTCCGTCAATATCAACCATTATGTGGTTATCGGTAAAATATATAACGGCCTTTTCGTCTTCATCGGCTGAAAGAATTTTGGCAATTTCACCAAGAGATTTGCCCGGCACTATGGCGCTTTTTGTTCCGGAAGATTGAACAAGCTCCGACTGTTTATAAGAAATACGGTAACCGTCCACAGAAACAAAATCTATCATATTTCCTTCGATTTCTATATATTCGCCTGTTAATATCGGTTTGGATTCGTCCTGAGAAACCGAAAAAATAGTCTGACGTATAAGATTTTTCAATTCTGTTTGTGAAATTACATACTTATCGTTTTTTTCAACTTCCGGTATGGGAGGGAAATCTTCTCCGTTCTGTCCGGAAATTTTAAATTCGCTTTTTCCGCAAGATATTGTAGCAACAAACTTATCATCAACGGAAATATTGACTTCTTCACCGTTTACTTTTCTTATTATATCGGAGAAAAACTTCGCTTCGAGAGCAACGTTTCCTTCGGTTTCTATATCGGCGTCTATGTATGCCGATTCTATGGCAAGCTCCATGTCGTTTGATGTAAGTTTTAGTCCGTTTTCGTCCGCTGTCAGAAGAATACATTCCAATATAGGAAGAGTAGTTCTCGACGATACGGCTTTTGATACTATATTAATGGCGTTTAACAACGAATCTTTTGAACAGCTAAGTTTCATTTGTTGATAACTCCTTTCTGTATAAAACATAAATATATAAATAGTTCTTCCCGTAGTAGTAATAGTAGAGGTTGTTAATATGTTGAAAACAGAAGTTATCCCCAAAAACAGTGGGATTTCGGCTGTTGGAAAGCATGTTTAAAACTCCTGTGGAAAATTAAAGTTATACACAGTTTTAACATTGACGATAAAAATATAAAAATAATCCACAATATAATTTTTTCATAAACATGTTATCAACATGGTTTTCAACCGCTGTTTTTTTGTCAAATAAAAGTGGTTATTCGCCTTTTATTCTGTTTTCCAGCTCGAATATTACGCTTTGGAGATTTTTATCGGTTTTCAGGCTGTCCTGGATTTTATTTATGCCGTGGATAATAGTAGTATGGTCTCTGCCGCCGAAATGTTCGCCCAGCTTAGGCAGTGAAAGATCCAGAAGCTGTCTGGAAAGATACATGGCGACCTGTCTCGGCTTCGCTATGGAGCTGTTCCTTTTGGAGCCGATTATATCTTCCGGACGTATATTGTAGTACTGCGCCACTATTTCCTGTATTCTTTCCGGCGTTATTTCTATGGCTGCCTGCTCGTTGAAAATATCCTTTAACGCGCTTTCCGCCAAGGATTTCGTTATCTGCGCCTGGGTAAGCTTTGCGTATGCCACTACCCTTGTCAGTGCGCCTTCCAGCTCTCTTATATTGGAGCTTATGTTCTTTGCTATATATGCCAGAACCTCGTTGTCTATTTCCAGATTTTCGTTTTCCGCCTTCTTTTTAAGTATGGCAATCCTTGTTTCAAAATCCGGAGGCTGTATATCGGCTATAAGTCCGCCTTCAAAACGGCTTCTGAGCCTGTCCTCCAGCGTTTTTATCTCCTTGGGAGGGCGGTCGCTGGATATGATTATCTGTTTGTTGGCGTCATGCAGGGCGTTGAAGGTATGGAAGAACTCCTCCTGCGTACGTTCTTTCTGCGATATAAACTGTATATCGTCGATTAGAAGAACGTCGATATTTCTGTATTTTCTTCGGAATTCTTCATTATTATCGTCTCTGATTGAGTTGATAAGCTCGTTTGTAAATGTTTCGCATGAGGCGTAAAGTACCTTTGTATTGGGGTTTTGATCCAGTATGTAATGCGCTATGGAATGCATAAGATGCGTTTTACCCAGACCTACGCCGCCGTAAAGGAAAAACGGGTTATACGCCTTTGCCGGAGCTTCCGCTACAGCCAATGAAGCCGCGTGTGCCATGCGGTTGCTGTTGCCCACAACGAATGTGCTGAAAACATATTTCGGGTTAAGGTTGCTGTCAAAGGCGGTTTTGGACTTTGTCTGTTTTGTTTCTTCCTTAATAACCTCTTCGATTTTTTCGTCCCCGGAGATGATATGTACCTTATATTCACAGCCCATTATATGCTTTACGGAATTTTCTATAAGGGACAAAAACCTTGTCTCCACCATGCTTTTTATAAAACTTTCGTCGATCCTCAAAACTACCGTGTTTCCCGAAATTTTTACCGGAACTATCGGTTCTATCCATGTTTTGAATGATATCGGAGATATTTCAGGTTCCAAAAGGGCGAGCGTGCCTGCCCAAAGTTCCGATATATCCATTTAGACTACCTCCCTGATTGTTAATAAATTATCTGATTTATACACAGCCTGTCTGTTAATTATGTTGATAACTCGATTTTAATATGAAAATTTTGTCGTTAATTAACATTTTCAAGATTTAACTTATCAAAATAATTAACAGACACGTTTTTTCCTTAAAAACAGCTTGTTTTATTTATATTTTAAAAGTTATTCACAGACTTATCAACAGTTTGTTGATAACTTTCCGCAAAAGTTTTGATGTTAATAACTTCAGTTTTGCACAGATGTGTATTCTGTTCATTAAATATAACAAAAATATAAATTTTTATCAACACGAAAGATTACCAAACATTGACCGTTACCGTATATGCCGTTTTATACTGTGATAAAAAAACAACATATTGATTGGTTTTTAAAAGAACCTACTATATTATTGAAAACATAAAATTAATTATAAATTTTCTTGACGATACGGGCTTTATTGAATATAATGATAACAGTGCTTGCCCATGAGCAAGGATTTCTTATGCAATAAAAAGGAGGTGCATGCGGGTATGAAAATGACATTCCAGCCTAAAAAGAGACAGAGAAGCAAAGTTCACGGCTTCAGAAAAAGAATGGCGACAGCCAACGGAAGAAAGGTTTTAGCTGCAAGAAGAAAAAAAGGCAGAAAAGTATTATCAGCATAATTTTGAAAATCTTTAGCATATACAGATATAATAAGACCGCTGAGAGTGGTCTTTTATATTATGCGGCGCTTTTTTGGAAAAATCCTGAAGAGAGGGATAGATTGTGGAGTTTACGGAGTCACTCAGAAAGAACTTTCAGTTCAGACACGTATATAACAGGGGGAAATCGCTGGCGAACCGCCACCTTGTAATGTATGTAATTAAAAACGGAAAAAATATAAACAGGCTCGGTATTTCCGTAAGCAAAAAGGTCGGTAAAAGCGTCGTAAGGAGCAGAGTTACCAGGCTTATCCGCGAAAGTTACCGTCTGAGCGAGAATACGGTCGCAAAGGGATACGATATTGTCGTTATAGCAAGGGTGTCGGCAAACGCGGCGCAGTATGCGGACATATACCGTTCGCTGAACCATCTTCTCAGAAAACACGGTCTTTTGACGGATAAAGCCCATATTTCCGAAAAGAGCTGATTTATTGATGAAAAAATTGCTGAAGAAATTATTTTTGGCGCTGATAAGGTTTTATCAGCTTTGTATATCGCCTCATTTTCTTCCGACATGCCGCTTTACGCCGACGTGCTCGCAGTATGCCTTTGAGGCTATTACAAAATACGGCCCTTTTAAAGGGTTATACCTCAGTATAAGACGGATTTTAAAATGCCACCCTTTCCATGAGGGCGGATATGACCCGGTTCCGTAAAAAAGATTCTTATTTTTCGCAGTCTTAAGGAGGACAACAAAAAGTGTTCAATTCATTTCTTGCCGGCGCGCCGGTACTGTTGAAGGCCGGAAGCCCCGGATTCATAGTCGGACCTATCGCCAAGCTGATGGGTATTGTTTACAACTGGTTATTCAACTTCATTTATTCGTTTACACAGACAGGTACACTTGTACTGGCAATCATACTTTTTACTTTACTTGTAAAACTTATACTGTTCCCGTTGTCTTATAAGCAGATAAAAGGCTCGTACAGGATGCAGATGCTCCAGCCTCAGCTTAACAAAATCAGGGCGAAATACGCAGGTAAGACAGACGAGGACTCTCAGAGAAGAATGGCTTTTGAAATTCAGGAGTTCCAGAGGGAAAACGGAGCGAGCATGTTCGCAGGATGTCTGCCTATGCTCATACAGCTTCCTATACTCTATGCTCTTTACTATATCTTCAATCAGCCGTATGAATATGTAGGCGTAATCAACGACGTTTACACAAACATAACGCAGGGACTTTTAAATATTGACGCAGCTACAAGGGTAGAGGTATTAAAACCCATAATACTCGCAAAAAATATGACTGTTGACGTTTCGGTATTCGACCAGGTAATGGGTCTTGTAAGAACCATGTCCGCAGCGGACTGGAACGGAGTGCTTACAAGTCTCGGACAGTCGGCGGGAGAGCTTTCCGCAATACTTGCACAGAAACATTCGATAGAATATTTCTTCGGTCTTAACCTTGTATCTTTTGCGGGACTCAGGTTCCCCGGTGTTCTGGTTCCCATATGCGCCGGTCTTACTACATATCTTTCGACATGGTATATGCAGAGAAAGCAGAAAGTTATCATGGGCGGACAGGAAGACCAGATGGCTGCCGGAATGACAAAATCAATGAACATAGTAATGCCTATCATGATGGGCGTTATCACAATAAACGTGCCTATAGCGCTCGGTATATACTGGACTCTTTCAAACCTTTTCTCCGTAATACAGACATGGGGAACATACAAGGTGCTTGAAAACAAAGAGAAAAAGGGAGAGCTTGTTTTCAAAGACAAGAAGAAAAAGAAAAAAGACGAACCCGAACCGCCTAAGAGCACGATAGTAGACAGAAACAAATTTACAAACCAGAAGGGAGCGGGCGACAGTGGACGCAATACAAAAAACAGGTAAGACGGTTGACGAAGCTGTAAACGCAGCCCTCGCAGAACTGAAAATATCAAAGGAAGACGCCGAGATAGAAATTATCGAGGAAGGTTCCAGAGGATTTTTGGGAGTATTCGGAGCCAAAGACGCCGTTGTAAAGGTTAAGAAGAAATTTAATCCCGAAAAGACGGCAAAGGATTTCCTTAAAGAAATGTTTATCGCAATGGGACTTATCGTAAATGTGGAGACAAGCCTTACCGACAAACATCTGGAAATAAAAATAAGCGGCGACGATATGGGTATAATAATCGGAAAAAGAGGACAGACCCTCGACGCCATACAGTATCTTGTAAACCTTGTCGTAAACAAGGGAACTGCGCCTTATATAAGCGTTACGCTCGATACTGAAAATTACAGGGAAAGAAGAAAGGAAACCCTGGAAACACTTGCCCATAACCTTGCCAGAAAGGTTAAGCATACGGGCAAAAACGTCGTGTTAGAGCCGATGAACCCCTATGAAAGAAGAATAATACATTCATCGCTTCAAAACGACAGATACGTTACTACATATTCCGAGGGAGAAGAACCTCACAGAAATGTCGTAATAGCGCTTAAAGAAAAAAAGAAAACAGCAGAATGATATTTACGCCCGATAGTTTCTATCGGGCTTTTTAGAATAAAGGGGAAATATTATGAAAATCTATTTGGACGACCCCATAGCCGCCGTATCCACCCCTGTGGGAAACGGAGGCATAGGAATAGTAAGAATAAGCGGAAAAGGCTGCGTGGATATTGCCGATAAAATATTCGTATCAGCCGACGGAAAAAAATTAGCCGAGAAAAAATCCCATACAATATCCTACGGAAAAATATGCGACCCCGTAACAGGCGCGGTAATAGACGAGGTTCTCGTTATGCTCATGCTTTCTCCCAGAACATATACGAGGGAGGACGTGGTGGAGATAAACTGCCACGGAGGTATGCTTGTAACAAACAAAGTATTGGAAACCGTCCTTAACAACGGCGCAAGGTCAGCCGAACCGGGTGAGTTTACAAAAAGAGCGTTTCTTAACGGCAGGATAGACCTTTCTCAGGCGGAAGCCGTAATGGACATCATAGATTCCAAAACTGAGCTTTCCAGAAAAGCCGCCGTCAGCCAGCTGGAGGGCGGACTGAAAAACAAGGTGCATGAGCTGAGGGAAGAAATACTGGATATGACAGCCGCCATAGAAGCAGCCATAGATTATCCCGAACACGACGTGGAGGAGGAAACCTATTCCGTTATGGCGGAAAGGGTAAACAGGCTGAAATCGGAGATAAACAAACTTTTAGCTACAGCCGACATGGGCAGGATAATAAGAGAAGGCGTAGAAGCCGTAATTTTGGGTAAACCAAACGTCGGAAAAAGTTCTCTGCTTAATCTGCTGCTGATGGAGGAAAGGGCAATCGTTACCGATATACCGGGCACGACAAGGGATACCGTTGAGGAATATATGAATCTGGGCGGTATTCCCGTAAAAATAGTCGATACGGCAGGTATAAGGGAAACAGGAGACACCGTTGAAAAAATAGGCGTGGAGAAGTCCAGAACAAGGGCGGAAAACGCCGATATTATATTTTTGGTTCTGGACGCTTCCATCGGAATAACCGACGACGATAAGGAAATATTGGAATTTATAAAGGGAAAAAATGCGATTATACTTGTAAATAAAACGGATATAGCCGTTAATATTGATACGGAGCTGTTATGCCGTTATACTGATAGAGAAAATATAATTTTCGTTTCCGTTAAGGAAAACGAGGGAATGGACAGGCTGACGGAAAGATTTAAAGAAATGTTCCTCAGCGGAGATGTGGAAGCCAAAGAAAGCGTTATGATAAATAATGTAAGGCATAAAAATATGCTTGCCAAGGCGATAGAGGCTTTGGACAGAGCTTCCGTAACCATAGAGACCCGTATGCCCGAGGATTTTATATCCATGGATCTTCAGGACGCTCTTACAGCCCTCGGTGAAATAACGGGAGACAGTGTTGATGATGAGATAATAGACAGGATATTTACAAGATTCTGTCTCGGCAAATAAGGAGGAAAAGCAATGTCTTATTTAGCGGAAGAAGCCGACGTTATCGTAGTCGGAGGAGGACACGCCGGTTGCGAGGCCGCCCTGGCGGCTGCCAGAATGGGACTGAAAACCATAATATTCGCCATAAGCCTTGACAGCATAGCGATGATGCCGTGTAACCCAAGCATAGGCGGAAGCTCCAAAGGACACCTCGTAAGGGAGATAGACGCCCTCGGCGGTGAAATGGGCAAAAACATAGATAAAACATATATACAGACAAAAATGCTCAATACGGGAAAGGGCCCTGCCGTATATTCACTGAGGGCGCAGGCCGACAAGGGCAGATACCAGCGTGAAATGAAAAGGACTCTGGAAAAAACCGAAAACCTTTATATCAGACAGGGCGAGGTAACGCAGGTTCTTGTGGAGGACGGAGCCGTTACGGGAGTAATGACTTCATCACAGGCGGAATACAGGGCAAAGGCTGTTGTTCTCTGCATGGGAACATACATGAAGGCAAGATGTCTTTACGGTGAAACCATAGTGCACAGCGGCCCCAACGGACTTATGCCGGCAACGGAACTGAGCAAATCTTTATTGGATTTGGGAATAACATTATATCGTTTTAAAACGGGAACGCCTGCCAGAATAGACGGAAATACAATAGATTTTTCAAAAATGACTCCCCAGTACGGCGATGAAAATATTGTTCCGTTCTCCTTTGAAAATACTCCCGAGGAGATAAAGCGCGAACAGGTTCCTTGCTATCTTGCATATACAAATGCGGACACACATAATCTCATAAGGGAAAACCTTCACCGTTCGGCAATGTACGGCGGACTTATACACGGAACGGGCCCCAGATACTGTCCGTCCATAGAGGATAAAATAGTCAGATTTGCCGATAAAGAAAGACACCAGATATTTATAGAGCCTGAGGGAGAGGATACATGCGAAATGTACATACAGGGTATGTCCACATCTCTTCCCGAGGAAGTACAGGTACAGATGTACAGAACGATACCCGGCATGGAAAACTGCCGAATAATGCGAAACGCCTACGCCATAGAATACGACTGTATAGACGCCACGCAGCTGAAGCTGAGTCTGGAGTTTAAGAAAATAAAGGGACTTTTCTCCGCAGGACAGTTTAACGGAAGCAGCGGATATGAAGAGGCTGCCGCACAGGGACTTATAGGCGGAATAAACGCCGCCAGATACGTTCAGGGCAGAGAACCTCTTGTTCTCGACCGTTCCGAAGCATATACGGGAGTGCTTATAGACGACCTTGTAACCAGGGGAAGTAAGGAGCCGTACCGTATGATGACATCAAGGGCAGAATACAGGCTGCTTTTAAGACAGGATAACGCAGACGAAAGACTTACGAAAAAGGGCTATGAAGTCGGCCTTATTACCGAAGAAAGATATGAAAGATTTCTGAAAAAGCAGGAAATGATTAACGAGGAAATAGAGCGTGTAAACCATGTGGGCGTTACGCCTAAGGAGGAAACGCAGCTTCTTTTGGACAAGTACGGCAGTACAAGGCTGAAATCGGGAGTGAAGCTTTGCGACCTTATAAAACGTCCCGAGTTGGATTATTTTAAGCTGGAGGAAGCCGACCCCGAAAGACCGGAACTGCCATTTGACGTAAAGGAAGAAGTCAACATAAAAATAAAGTACGAGGGATATATAAGACAGCAGATGAACCAGGTGGAACAGTTTAAAAAAATGGAAAACAAACTGCTGCCGCCCGATATAGACTACAACGAAATAAAAAACCTGAGAATAGAGGCAATGCAGAAGCTGAACAATATACGTCCTTCTTCCATAGGACAGGCGTCCAGAATAACGGGCGTTTCCCCTGCGGATATTACGGTACTGCTTATTTATATGGAACAGAACAAAAAAAGGAGCGAATAATATGTCCGATTTGGAAAAGCTGCTCTTTGACAGCTGCCGCAAAATAAATATCGAATTGAACGACAGACAGATAAAACAGTTTATGGATTACAAGGATATGCTCCTTGAGTGGAATGAAAAAATGAACCTTACAGCCATAACCGATGAAAGGGAAATAATGCTGAAGCATTTTGCCGACTGCCTTATAATAAATTCCGCAGTTGAAACATCTGGTAAAAATATAATAGACGTCGGTACCGGCGCGGGATTTCCCGGCGTTCCCGTAAAAATAGCCGACCCGTCGGTAAAAATGACCCTTTTGGATTCACTTAATAAAAGGATAACATTTTTGAACGAGCTGACAAAAAAACTGGAACTGGATAACGTGGACTGTATACACATGAGGGCAGAGGACGGGGGAAGCGATAAGAAACTCCGTGAAAGCTTCGATATGTGCGTATCGAGGGCGGTTGCGAACCTTGCCGTACTATGCGAATATTGTCTGCCGTTCGTAAAGGTCGGAGGGCAGTTCATATCAATGAAAGGCCCCGACGTATCGGAAGAAATAGCCGAGGCCGAAAAGGCGGTAAAAGTTCTGGGCGGAGAAATAACGGAGGTCAAAAAAGCCGTTATACCCGAAACGGATATAACCCACAGTCTTATAATAATAAAGAAGGTAAAGCCGACTCCGTCCAAATATCCGAGAAAAGCCGGAAAAGCGAAGAAAGAACCGATAATCTGACAGATTATTTGTATTATATTGACACAATTTTGTATGTATAAATAAAACTTCCTCTGGAAAAATATGTTATAATTTTGGCAGAAATTGCAAATTAGCTTATTTTTATGAGGAGGTTTTTTTATGGCAGTGCAACTTTTAAATGAGACGAATGTAATGGCTTTACCTATCGACGACATAAAACCGAATCCGTATCAGCAGAGAAAATATTTTGATTTCTATTCCCTTAACAGGCTGACGGAATCCATAAAAAAATACGGCGTTATACAGCCTGTAACCGTAAGGCTTGTTAACGGCAAAACATACGAACTGGTGGCAGGCGAAAGACGTCTGAGGGCGGCAAGGGCGGCAGGACTGAAAACAATACCGGCTGTTTTTATCGACGCCGACGAGGAAGAAAGCTCCGTTATTTCTTTTATAGAAAATCTCCAAAGAAAAACACTGAGCTATATGGAGGAAGCGGAAGGATATAAGGCGCTGACAGATGATTTCGGTATGGATATAGATGAAATATCGACAAAAACAGGCGTCAGCTGTTCATTGATAACAAACAGACTGAAAATACTGGAACTGCCCGAAGAGGCTCTGAAAATAATATCCGAAAACAGCCTCAGCGAACAGCATGTGAAGCCTGTATTGAAAATACCCGACGATAAGCTGCGTACGGAGGCTGTTAAAGAAATAGCCGAAAGGGATATGTCTGTGAAAAAAGCTGAGGACTATGTGGATAAGATTTTATTTTATCTGAGATTTGGGGAAAGAGGACAAAAAATAAAAACCTCCTTTAACGATATGAAGCTGTTTACAAATTCCATAAAACAGACAGTCGATACCGTCAGAAAAGCCGGAATACCGGCATATTATGACATAGCGGAGACTGACGGAAGTTTGGAGATTAATATAAAGGTAATATACGGTTCGGAAAGCTTTGCAAACAAGGAATGAGTTGTTGTGTAAATTACGGAAATAAAAAATCAGGTTGTGTAAAAAAGCCGTTTGGTTTATATATTTTTTAATTCGGTTTTAAATAGTAAATAAAACAGGGAGACGCTTTGGGCAACGCCAGATAAGGAAGTATTTAATATAAGATACGGTATAACTCAGTATAATGGGTTACGCCGTTTTCTTATATTCAGAAAATGTCAATATAATTTCCCTGCTTGTTATAGTATGAGACATCGCAATTCCCGTTCCGTAAGTTGTAGTCTTTACTATAATGTACCGGATTCTCACCGTAGTGTCGTTATGCAGATACCGTACAAACTTTGTATCGCTCATTTCCACGCAATGCACGAAAAGTTCACTCACGCTGTTGCTCCTCCTCTTCCTAAAAAGTCGGTTGCCTTTCGAGGCTCTGACAGTTTTGGAAAAATATTTTTGTGAAGCTTTTATTTTCTATATGAAGCACTATTGCAAATAAGTTGTCTAATTTGACTGTGTGATTTTTGGTGTGAATTTTAACGCAAGTCAAAATCGACAACAAAAGTTGTCTTAAACGACTACTAAATTCAAAAACACTGTGCTATAATATAAAATTATAAAGATTATGAAGGAGAAATTATGGGGAATTTGAAAAACAATATCGACCACCATATGAAATTAAAAGGAATAAAGATGTATAGCCATTTGCTCGTTGATATTGCTCATGAATTAGGAATTAAAGGGCAAGAAGCATATATATTTGCAAAAAGAGAAAAATCCAACTTTTCAAAAATGTTAAAAGAAGAAAGGCCACTTAAATACGACTTTATTATCCCTTTGGAAAAAATATTCGGTGTTTCATTAGCCAGATTATTAGAGGAAGATGCGTATAAATTTCCTGTAGAAAAAGATAATGTGCCGTTCAATAAAGGATTCAGATATTACGCATATTTAGATGATCCAAAATTATATAAAGAAGACTTCGACTTATTGCTTTCAAAAGATGGGAAGTCCATCCTTACTAAAACCGATGAATTTGAGAAAACATTTCTTGATTATTTGGTGGAATATCACTCGGTAAATGGTGTTAGATATCTTCACGACGAATATGGGATAAAATTGAAATGGTATCACAATCAATTTGAATTTACAAAAAACAATAAAGGTATACTGTGGGTTCATTTTGAAAACTGTATTGAGTTTGCTCGTCTTGTTGCAAGTTTAAATGATGTGGAACTGTTCAATGATATTTATGATTCCTACAATATGTTTTTTACAAACGGTCATTACGGTCCAGAAGATTGTATTTTTTGCCAAAGTGAATATTTAGAAATAATGTTGGACAATGATGGCTTGTTCCATTCGATATTTGAAACAAAACCTTATGAGCTTAAGCTTGGGAGTATTGGTAGAAGAAAGAAACAAGTTGATTCTATTACATATCGTTCTATTAATCCGATAATCAACAACTGCTTAAGATATGCTTTAAAATATTTGGATAGATATAAGCATAGAGCAATAGATATATTAAGGTTCGGAATTGACCATAATAGAAGAATAGCCAGCAAGATTGTTTTTAACGATTGTTACATTTGCAATGAACTTGGTGGATTAAAAGATTTTAAAAAAGAAGATTACTATGATATTGTTGTTTTTGCCGATGTAAAAGTAAACGATGAGGAAATAGAATGTTTAATTAATCAATTGCCGAAATTCAAAAAATTGTCTTAAGATAAGGAGAAAGGAGTTTATATGTATGAGCAGAAATTTTTTTGATTATGATGACGGGGATTTTGCATATACCATTTCCAATAATATGGCAATTGACTCAGACGGCGATTTGCTAATGCGTATGGGAGACAATATGGCGATGAATATGGTGTCAGGTGATTTGCATTTTATTTCAGGTTGGTCTGATGATGATGACTAAATTTGATGGTATCATGGATTATTCCTGCCGACATTGTTTCCTTATTCCACCGTTTATATTGCAGCAATGAATTTTAAGATAGATGAATACGCGATTTTATTTTTGAACATAAAGAAAGACAGCGCAAAAAGCATTTCCGCATTTTACGCTGTCTTTTTGCCTTTGCAACGCACATATAAAGTTGTATTTCAATCTTGTTTTCCATTACTGCCCTATATGGCGTTAGCTTTTTTGCGTCTCCCTGTTTTTTATATTTGTTTGGGTATTCCCATTCTTTTAAGCTGTTCTTCATCAATTGCGGCTTTGTATACGGCGACATATTCGTCAAATGTAACGGGATTGTCGAATATAAGAAGCTCCATGTCCGTATCGTATATGTCGGCGTGTATGCCCGATTCTTTCATACCGTTTCTTAAATAAAATGCCTTTCGGCTTACCCTTTGGGCGTTATTTTCCGCATTTTTATCGGGCGTTTCTATTTCAAGAAAAATTTTGCTGTCTTTATATCTGTCGGATATAAGTTTCAAAGCCTTTCCGCCTATACCGCCGTTTCGCTTGCTTTCATCTACCGCAAAATAGTCTATAAGAACCTTATCTTCATATAAGATAGTTATTACAAGACCGAGAAATTCTCCGTCCTCGTTTTCCAGCGAAAGTATTTCCATACTGCCGTTATCCGCATTTTTTTCCATAAGGTCGAACGGTTTCCTTTCGCTTTCGGGAAACGCCCTTATATACAGTTCTTTAAGGTTATTCAAATTTGCGTCCGCTTTTTTCAGTATCATAGTTGTTACCTTTTATAATTCTACCTTTCTGTCCAATATCATAAATGATGTCTGTGATGTGCCGATAAGCTTGTTCTGCGTTACATCGAAAACCTCGCCGTTCATATTAACTATCGTTCTTCCGTGGGATACGGCTTTTGCGGTAACATGGATTATATCGCCCAGCTTTCCCGGTTTTAAAAACGTCGTATTCAGGCTGATTGTGGAAATAAAATTTTCACCTGCGAAATAGTGGCACAAAAAACCGTATGTGTTATCCAGCATTGAAACCATTGCTCCGCCGAAAAGTATTTTTTCGGGATTTATCATCCAATCCGCCACTTTAAATTCCAGAGTGAGGGAGCTTTCATTGTGGCTGCATGATACGAATTTCGGCGCCAGTTTCGGCACAAGCCCTTTTTTGCCCTCCGCAAGTATCGTTGACATAAGCTCCTTGTAATAGCTTTCCATTTCAGCCTGTTTTGTCATATTTTCCGTCAATTTTTTATTTCTCCTTATTTCAAAAATTCCTTTACGAGCTTATTAAACTCCGTGGGGTTTTCATAATTGGGCATATCCGACGTATCTTCAAAAAGGGCGTATTCTGGTTTACCCGTCATATATTGCAGTTCCTCGAAATTGTCGATTTCCTTTGAATATTCTCCCCATATTATTAGCATTTTCTGTTTAAATTCCTTTAGAAAAGGCTTTATATCCATATTCATAAAGTTTGTTTTGTATGACGCGAAAACGTATCTGTTTTTACCGCCGCCATAATGTGCGGAGGAGTAGAAGCAGTCTGTCAGAATTTTTGTTTTTTCGCTGTTGTATATCATATCCAACATTCGTTTTTTAACGGACGAAAAAGAAACCTTCATCAGATAGAGGCTTTCTCCGATTATGGGCAGCTCGTAAAGCATACGGATTCGTTTATCTTTTTTTGAGGCGAGTCTGTCGTTTATGCCTTTCGGACATACGAAAACAAGTTTTTTATAATTTGACGGATTTTTCATACATGCAGCTGCGGCAAACACAGCTCCTTCGCCTTGGGCAATAACCGCCGCAGGCTTTCCGATAACGTCCGTTACAAAATCGTCTATCATAGAAGCGTAGGTGTATGCGGTATATGTCGTTTTTGCCCTGTCTGATGTTCCGTAGCCAAGCAGGTCAAGACTGTATACCTTGTAGTTTTCCGCCAATGAATTTACGTTATTTCTCCATACTGACGATGACGAACCGGGAACGGCGCCATGTATAAGAACTATGGGTTTTCCGCTTCCTTTTACGGAATATCCTATTTTGCCGAGCCTCCATTCGTATATATGAAAGGCGTCAAGCATGGGATATTTTTTTGTTGCAGTAAAAAATACAAGTTTATTTATAATCGGAGGGGCAAGAAGAGCCGAACCGATAAGTAAATTTCTTCGTTTTTTATCCATTGAAATCACCTCACTGTAAATTATACCACATTATTGATTTTACATTCTGTTTCACGTGAAACTATTATTGTATACAGTGTATCACGTCCGATAATAGTTGTAAACAGAACAGGAGGCGCAAAACAAAGGTTTTTGTTTTATGTTTGACGGAAATATTTTTATATTTTAGCGGTAGGGGATTAATTTGTGTTTAGAAAATGATTATGTTATACTTATTAAAAAGCGTTAATATATTAATAAGGAGGGGGATTTGCATTATGACGGACAATGAAAAATTAGATTTAATATTATCTAAAATGGCGGGAATAGAACAGAGCATAACGGGATTGGAACAAAGTGTAATGGGAATAAAACAGAATGTAACGGGAATAGAACAGAGTGTTGCAGGACTGGAACAGAGCGTAACGGGAATAGAACAGCGCATAGAAGAACTGGAAGCCGGATTTGAACAGAAACTTGAAATCATAGACCAAAGGCTGACAAGATTAGAGTCCCATATTGAGAATGTAACAGATAAGAATATCAGAATAGTTGCCGAGGGTCATGTTGATTTGAACCGTAAGCTGAACGAGGTAATACATGTAACCAGTGATATTAAAGCATACCATGAACTTCAGAACATACTTGTAAGCGACCATGAAGATAGGTTGAAACATATTATTTAAACAGTATAAAAACTGCGCGGAGCATTTGGGTGTCTGCGCTTTTTTATTTACCGTGTTTTAAAGTCTTTTATTATGACAAAAATATATTTATCCGAAAGTAATAAAATTTACCGATTATATGCCTGTCCTGCTTGTTTACAAAGGCGGAATGTTGTAAAATATATACGATATTTATTGAAGGGATTGAAAAGAATGGATTTTAGACACGAAGCTGCCGCACTTATTGCAAAGGCAGCCGATATGGATATAAACGAAATAGAAAACTTTATGGAGGTTCCCGCAAAGTCGGAAATGGGAGACTATGCTTTCCCGTGCTTCCGTTTGGCAAAGACAATGAGAAAGGCGCCCAATATGATAGCTGCCGAAATATGCGGCAAAATCGACGGCGGTGAAATGTTCTCCAAAATCGAGCCTGTTGCGGCATATATAAATTTCTTTACAAACAAAAGTATGTACGCAAAGACTGTTATAGAAAAGGTAGCCGCAGAGGGCGAAAGCTACGGCATGACAGACGAGGGCTGCGGAAAAACAGTTGTTATAGACTATTCTTCACCCAATATAGCAAAGCCTTTCCATGTGGGACATCTTCGTTCAACGGTTATTGGAGCGGCTCTTTACAGAATATTTGAAAAGATGGGTTATAAATGCGTAGGAATAAACCATCTCGGAGACTGGGGAACGCAGTTCGGAAAGCTTATAGAAGCATACAAACGCTGGGGCAGTAAGGAAAGCGTTGAACAAAAGGGTATAAGCGAGCTTACGCGTATATATGTAAAATTCCACGAGGAGGCTGAAAAAGACCCGTCCCTTGACGATATTGCCAGAGCATGGTTTGTAAAAATGCAGAACGGCGACGAGGAAGCGATTTCCCTTTGGAAATGGTTCTATGATATAAGTATAAAGGAATTTGAAAGGGTTTACGATAAGCTGGGCGTAAAATTCGACTACTATACGGGCGAAAGCTTCTATAATGATAAAATGGCTCCCGTTGTGGAGGAGCTTAAGGAAAAGGGACTTCTTACTGAAAGCAACGGAGCTATGATAGTCGATTTGGAGGATGCAAAAATGCCCCCGTGCCTTATTATAAGAACAGACGGCGGAACGCTTTATGCAACGAGGGATATAACGGCAGCTCTTTACAGAAAGAAAACATACGATTTCGACAAGGCTCTTTATGTTACTGCAATCGACCAGAATCTCCACTTTGCCCAGTGGTTCAAGGTTATAGAAAAAATGGGATATGACTGGGCGGAAAACCTTGTACACGTTCCCTTCGGTCTTGTAAGTCTTGAGGATGGTAAACTTTCCACCAGAAAGGGTAAAGTCGTTCTTATGGAGGAACTTTTGGACGAGGCTGTTAAAAAGACCCTCGGCATAATAGATGAGAAAAATCCCGATTTACCGAAAAAGGACGAGGTTGCCAAGGAAGTCGGTATAGGCGCCGTAATATTCGACGATTTATACAACGGAAGAATAAAAGACATCGTATTCTCGTGGGACAGAATGTTGAACTTCGACGGCGAGACGGGTCCTTACGTTCAGTATACTCATGCGAGAGCGTGCAGCGTTCTCAAAAAAGCAGGATACTGCGATGAGATGAAAAAGGATATAGATTATTCCGTACTGACGGACGATGCTTCCGCAGACGTATGCAAAATACTTGCCAACTACTCCGCAAAGATAAAGGAAGCTGCCAACAGATACGAGCCTTCGGTAATTGCCAGATATTTGGTTGACCTTTCACAGGCGTTTAATAAATTCTATCATGACAATATTATATTGACAGATGACGAAGCCGTAAGAAAAGCAAGACTTATGGTTGTGGACTGTGTAAGAACCGTATTGAAGTCGGGACTTGCCATACTCGGTATAAAGGCTCCCGAACAGATGTAAAACGTATTTTAAGGACTGTGTTTCACGTGAAACACGGTTCTTTTTTTGATTAAATGTTATGTTTCACGTGAAACTTAAAGAAATTAGGTTTTTTTTATTATAAAATTATGCTATCATATTATAAAAACCATAAACTTTCGGTAAAAAACGATTTTATGACGAAAAAATCCGTTCGGTAAGCCTTTGGTTTTAAAAATTGCGGTTTGGTTCGCAGTTTTTTTAAAATAATAACCGAATGTAAAAGTTTTGATGTGAGCTGAAAGACAGGATATGAAATTAATAACCGACGGTTGTTTTCATATCCCGAGGAAATAAATATTATAAACAGGATTGATGAAATTATGGGTAAATTAAGAAAAATAGCCGTTGCCAATCAGAAAGGCGGCGTCGGAAAAACAACGACAGTCGTTAATTTGGCGGCATGTCTGGGCGAGCAGGGCAAAAGAGTTCTTGTAATAGACGCCGACGCCCAGGGAAATACCACAAGCGGTCTCGGTCTGGAAAAAAATAAACTGGAAAACACGCTTTATAATGTCCTTTTAGGGGAAATAAAGGCGGAGGAAGCCGTTTATAAAACCGTAGCGGACGGAGTTGACGTAATACCGTCCAATATGGATTTATCGGGAGCGGAGATAGAGCTTATAGCTGCCGACGGGCGAGAATATATAATGAAAGAATGTATAAGCTCCATGGAGAAAAACTATGATTTTGTTATTATAGACTGCCCTCCGTCCCTGGGACTTGTTACGCTTAACGCACTGACGGCGGCTGATACGGTGCTTGTGCCTGTACAGTGCGAGTATTTCGCGCTGGAAGGAATGGAACAGCTTTTCCACACAATAAGCCTCGTACAGAGCAGGCTGAATCCATCCCTTGAAATAGAGGGCGTTGTATTTACAATGTACGATTCCAGAACAAACCTTTCGTTGGAAGTGGTTGAGGAAGTCAAAAAGGTTCTCAGTCCGTCCATGTACAGCGCAATAATACCCAGGAATGTCAGACTGGGAGAAGCGCCCAGTTACGGTCTGCCTATAACCGTATATGATACAAGGTCAAAGGGTGCGGAAAGCTATAGGGCGCTTGCCGAAACGGTCATAAGTAAGGAGTGGAAATAATGGTCAAAAAAGGTTTAGGCTCCAAGGGAAGAGGTCTGGAAGCTCTTATTTCCCAGCAGATGGACAACATAAACGACAAGGGCGTGGCGGAAATAGATATAAATAAAATCAGCCCCAACAGAGAACAGCCGAGAAGGGTATTTGACGAGTTTGCCCTGGAGGAACTGGCTGAATCCATAAAACAGGTTGGAGTTATACAGCCGATAATATTGGCAAGGGACGGGGAATTTTACAAAATAATAGCCGGAGAAAGACGTTGGAGAGCGGCAAAAATAGCCGGTATCGATAAAATACCCGCAATAATCAGAAACTATGATGAAAGCGCCGCCTTTGAGGTAGCTCTTATCGAAAACCTGCAAAGGGAAAATCTGAACGCCATTGAAGAGGCCGGAGGATATAAAAGGTTAATAGACGAATTTTCCATGAGCCAGGAGGAGGTTGCGGAAAAGGTGGGAAAAAGCCGTTCAGCCGTAGCCAATTCACTCCGTCTTTTAAATCTGGACGACAGAGTTCAGAAAATGATACATGATAATAAACTTTCGGGAGGACATGCAAGGGCTCTTCTCGGACTTAACGACAGCGCCAGACAGGCGGAAATAGCCGAAAAGATAATAGAAAACGGAATGAGCGTCAGGGCAACGGAAAACCTCGTAAAAACGCTGAATAACGCTAAACCCGTGGAAATAAGGCCGTCATCCTTTGATGTCAGTCAGTATAAATCCATTGAAAAAAATCTGAAAAGCCTTTTCGGTACAAAGGTAAAGCTCAACTGCAAAAAAAATAAAGGAAAAATCGAAATAGAATACTATTCCGACGCGGATTTGGAAAGAATATTGGAATTGATCAATAAAATAGATGAAGGGTGAGGCTTATGATTGAGGGAAGTTTTTTCGGTCAAAACCTTGACCTGTGGATTTCCATAATATTGACGGTTTTGGTATTGGTGCTCGGTCTTGTCATTTACGATATATATAACCATCGGAAGCTGAAAGCAAGATACGAAGTATTTATGGGCATCAATAAAAAACGCAGAAACGACGTCAACATGGAAAAGCTGTTGGTGGAATGTGTGGCAAAGGCGGAAAGCATAGACGAAAAATATACAAAGGTACTGGAAATAGTACAGGATATGAACAAAAATATGAAGTATTGCTGTCAGAAGGTCGGCATAGTAAGATATAATCCCTTTGAGGAAATGGGAGGAAATCTGTGTTTTGCCGTCGCAATACTGGACGCCGAGGATACCGGAATCGTAATAAACGGAATACACAGCCGAAGCGGTACGTTTACCTATGCAAAGCCTGTCGAACTGGGTGTAAGCACATATATACTCTCAAAGGAGGAGCAGGAAGCCATTGACAAGGCTAAAAATAACGCTTATCAGGCGGTCAAAAAGACCGTAACCGTTAAAGAGCCGGCAAGGACGCTTCGCGCTAAGAAAATGAAGGAAAAGGCTTTGGCTGAAAAGGAAAGACAGAAAGAGAAAGCAGAAATATATAAAAATGCCGCGGCAAAGGCAAAAAGGAAAAAAGCAGTGAAAAATGTAAAAAAATCTGTGGATAAAGGCAGAGGATAATAACAGGAAATTTGACTTTATCCACAGGAAACTGTGGTTATCAACATAAAATTGTGTATAAGTAGTGAATCGGTGATAAAAAATGAGTTATAAAATGTTATTTCTGGATTTGGACGATACGCTTTTATCATCTGATATGTCCATATCGGAAACGAATCTGGAGGCAATAAAAAAGGCTTCCGACGCCGGCGCGAATATTGTTATATGTACGGGCAGAGGTATTTTCAGCGTAAAGCATATAGCGCAGAAACTGGGCGTCGACAACGGATATATTATATGTCTTAACGGAGGAGCGGTATATAAAGGATTTCCGCCTGTGCTGATGAAGGAAAATCTGTTTGAAAGTGCTTCCGCTGTGGAAATTTATAAAACGGCAAAGAAATACGGCGTTGATATACAGATATACAGGGACGACAGACTGATTGTGGAAAACATCAGCGAAAGGGTAAAGGCGTATATAGATAAGCTTTCCGCCGAATATACCGTTGTCGACAGTATAGAGGAATACGACGGAAAAATTTCCAAAATACTGCTGAACGGCCCCAACGAACTGCTTTTGAAAATAGAAAAAGAGATGAAGCATAAAATAAGCGGAAAGTTCAACTGCTTTTTCTCCAACCCGAACTATTTGGAGTTTACGGGCATGGGTTCTACAAAGGGCGAGGCGTTGGCTTCTCTGGCTAAAGATTTGGGCGTGGATATAAGCGAAACCATAGCAATGGGCGACAGCTTCAACGATATATCCATGGTGAAAGCGGCAGGATTGGGGGTTGCGGTGCGAAACGCCGTACAGCCTTTGAAGGACGAAGCGGATTATATAACAAAGGCGACCAATGACGAAGGCGCAGTGGCAGAGGTAATAAACAGGTATATACTCTGTACGGAAAAGGTCAGCATAGGGGAATATAAATTTCGTATTCCGGTAAGAATATTCATTATAATAGCGGTAATAGAACAGCTTATTGCCAGCGCATTTAATCTGAAAGCGCTTAAACTGCTGAGGTATGAATATGGCATGGGTTCTACAAAGGGCGAGGCGTTGGCTTCTCTGGCTAAAGATTTGGGCGTGGATATAAGCGAAACCATAGCAATGGGCGACAGCTTCAACGATATATCCATGGTGAAAGCGGCAGGATTGGGGGTTGCGGTGCGAAACGCCGTACAGCCTTTGAAGGACGAAGCGGATTATATAACAAAGGCGACCAATGACGAAGGCGCAGTGGCAGAGGTAATAAACAGGTATATACTCTGTACGGAAAAGGTCAGCATAGGGGAATATAAATTTCGTATTCCGGTAAGAATATTCATTATAATAGCGGTAATAGAACAGCTTATTGCCAGCGCATTTAATCTGAAAGCGCTTAAACTGCTGAGGTATGAATATACGGCGGCAGGAGGAGACAGTGTGAAATTCGGCGTCATTGCGTTTATAATACCGCTTGTGATGTGCTTTGTGGTAGACTATTTTAATCAGAAAACAAAGGGCGAGGACGAGGAAGAATTTTGGATAAGTAAGTACGGACAGAAATAAAAAGATTAAAAAACCTAAAAAAGTTATTTAAAACCATTAAACAGTTGACAAGAGTACGTATTTATGATATTATAGCAAGGCAGTAAGCCGTGGAGAAGTACTCAAGTGGCTGAAGAGGCGCCCCTGCTAAGGGTGTAGGTCGTTTGCGCGGCGCGAGGGTTCAAATCCCTCCTTCTCCGTATAAGATACCGAATAAAATCGGTATCTTTTTTTTATGCCGAGCGCCGCGCTGCGCGGTGGGGGAATAAACTCCGAGCGCTGCCGGTGGCAGAAGAAGCGAGGAGTTTATTGCGAGGAATAAGGAGCATGGCAGGGTAAAAAGAGATAGGTGAAAAAGACCATGCGACTATATTACGAGGTGGGCTGTTCAAATCCCTCCTTCTCCGTATAAGATACCGAATGAAATCGGTATCTTTTTTTTATGCCTTTTATGAAATATCTTCCTTTTTAATTTTTGTAATAAAAAAACAAGAAGCTTTTGACCGCATAATATTTTATGCGGTTTTTATATTACTGTAAAAGATTGAAGAAACAGCAAAAATATGATATTCTGAAAAAGCGGAGAATACCGCAAAGGATTGCCGTTTGGCGGTTGGTCACTCTCTTAAAAAGGGGGTGACGCTATGAACTATGTTACATATACTGATTTGATTCAGATAGGTATACTAATCGTAGCTGTTATTGCCCTGTTTATGCGCAGGAAATAATAAGAAGACCGCCTAACATAAGTTAGACGGTCAAACAACGCTTATACGGACTGACCGCCTTGCGAAAAACGGCAATCCTTTTCTTAATTAGTATATTATCATAAGGTGATGAAAAAAACAAGAAGCTTTTGACTGCATAAAATATTATGCGGTTTTTATATTACTGTAAAAGATTGAAGAAACAGAAAAAATATGTTATTCTGAAAAAGCGGAGAACACCGCAAAGGATTGCCGTTTGGCGGTTGGTCACTCTCTTAAAAAGGGGGTGACGCTATGAACTATGTTACATATACTGATTTAATTCAGATAGGTATACTAATCGTAGCTGTTATTGCCCTGTTTATGCACAGGAAATAATAAGAAGACCGCCTAACATAAGTTAGACGGTCACACAACGATTAATCGGACTGACCGCCTTGCGAAAACGGCAATCCTTTTCTTAATTAGTATATTATCATAAGGTAATGAAAAAAACAAGAAGCTTTTGACCGCATAAACAACAGATTATTCCGAGAAACATTATTCATATAATTTATTGTATATTGGAATAGTTATGCCCTGCCGATTATCGGCAGGGCTGTTTTTATACCGTCTGCGCTTTATTTGGCAAGACATGCACTCGCTTCTTCGGCGGCAGGACAACATTCAAAATCATAGTCGATATAGTGAGACATTATTCTGGCTGCAAAAGACCTCTGACTGCACATCAGGTGGTTTTCCGTTTCGCTTATATCTTCGGGAAGCAGGAAGTGTATGCAGTTTATCCGTATATCTCGGCATGTTTCATGGTCGTGCGCCGGTATAGTAAACATTTTCATACCTCGTTTGTATTCGTTGCCTTCTTCGTCAACCTCGTTAAGCATAACCGCAAGGGCAACGCGTCTGTGAGGACATACGTTTTTAAGAGTCATATCAAGACGGAGTATACGTCCCGTGGACTCCGTATATATGTCCTCCAAATCATAATATGCAGTGTCCTCGCAGCCGCCTATGGCTACGGAAATGGGTTCGGGACATGCGTCGGGGGTATATATAACGCCGCAGTCGACATTAACGACAGGGTCGGGGAATACAGGCTTGTTATGCTCGCTGTCGGTATAGGTTATGGAAGCGTTGATTTTTTTCAGTCCGCTTGTAATGGCAACGTGTTCGGCGGTAAATTTAAGAACCGCTGTCTGACCTGCCGTTGTACCGAGCTTCGGTATGCACCATTTCAGTTTTGTGTCGCTCTCTTTTATTACAGAGCCGAATTCGGGAAGCATTATGCCTAAAATCTTGAAATCGCTGTTCAGCGTCTCGTCGATGACGATATTTGTTGCTCCCGGTTTAGATATGTTTTCCGCCAGCGTTTCAAAAAGGTCTTCCAAATCTTCCGCATTGGGAGTTATAAGGACATGTTTTGTTGCAGGGGGAGTAGCCCAAAGATACAGTGCGGCAGGGTCCACGCCGTCCTCTCCCGAAAGACCGATACAGTATATTATAATACCCTGAGCCTTTGCCGCCTGCGCCGCCGCCGACGGGTCCGCCCCGGCTGTTGTACGGCCGTCCGTAAACATTACCATTACTTTCGCATTGCCGTTTGCCTGCGAGTTAAGAAGGGCGGCTGCCTTTTCAAAGGCGTCCGCATGGTTTGTGGACCCTCCTGCCGTCAGTGCGTTGACGGCGTTTTTCAAATCGACCGCCGATGTTATAAGACCGGTGTTCTGCACTGCGGAGTCCGCAAAGCTCACTATTCCTATACGGCTTCCGTTTTCTATTTCATTTGTTCCTCCGGTTGCTTTTACTATTATGTCGATAAAAGCGTTTGCGCCTTTTTTAAGGTTGTCCATTGCTTCGCCTGCCATACTTCCGGAACGGTCCAGTACAAGGACAATGTCCGTAGGATTTTCCGTGATATTAGGCGACGCTGTCAGCGAAAGCGTTACCTCCACCGTACCTCCGCATAATATGTTGCTTTTGTCGACTGTTTTGTTAACATAGTCAAGACCCACTATTAAAACCTCCGTGAAATTGATTTTTGTACATGCTATGAAAAAAGACCGCAAATTGTTACAAAAACATAAGTGTATATTTATTAAACTTAATACAAATTTTGTTTAGAAAAATTGAAGATAACTATTGACATTGTCCGTCCGAGGTGGTATCTTTAGTTTAGATAAACTAAACGGAGGCAAAGGAAAATGAAATTTACAAATGATAAACTGAAAGAAAGAATATTCGATATGTATGACAGTATGGCGGATTTTGCGTCTGATTTGGGAATTTCAAGAAAATCTGTTATTAAAAAACTGAACGGCGACGACTATTTTACCGAAAGAGAAATAATAAAGGCAGTTCAGCTGCTTGATATAGAGCCGATACAGATAAAAGAGTATTTTTTTACCCTTGTGGTTTAGAAATACTGAACGAAAGGGGAGATCAAAACGGAAAGAGAAAGCATTGTATTTTACAGAAGTTTCTATGAGGCGATAAAAAACCTACCTCCCGATGAATTTAAAAAATGTGCGGAGGCTTTGCTGGAATACGGACTTAACGGTAACGAACCCGAAACCGACGGCATAGAAAAGACCGTATTTGTTATGGCAAAACCGCAGATTGATAAAAACAATCAAAGGTATATGAACGGTAAAAAGGGAGGACGAAACCGAACGGAAACCGAAGAAGAACCGAACCGAAACCGAAACGGAACCGACAAGGACTCATACTGCGAAAACACCGAACCTAATGTAAATGATAATGTTAATGTAAAAGATAATGATAATGAAAAGGAAAATGTAAATGCAAAGGATAATGTAAAAGCGAATTTGAAAAAAAGCGGAGCGTGCGCTCCCGTGTATTTTCCCCTTGACAAAGACCTTGACGAAGCTTTTAAAGGCTTTATCGACATGCGTAAACAGATAAAAAAGCCCATGACCGCAAGAGCCGTAGACATGATGATAAATAAAATAAACGCCATGGGGGACAACAACAAGGCTATCGACTGCCTTAACGAAAGCACTCTGCATTGCTGGCAGACCATATATCCCGAACGTGGAAAAGCCCGTGCCGAGCCGGAAAAGAGCGGAAACCCGTTCATGGACATTTACAACGAGATGAAGGAGGCTGAAGAAAATGACGAATACTGAAACGGCGGCTGTTTTGGCTGTAATAAAAACCGCATACCCTAGATATTATGAAAGCAAAACCAAAAGAGAATTGCAGGAGACAATATCCCTTTGGCAGACAATGTTAGCCGAGTACGCTCCGTCTGTCGTAAACGCCGCCGTAAAATCCATAATAGCCACAAGTAAGTTTCCGCCCTCCATAGCCGAGGTGATAGAGATGATAAATACTATTACAAAGCCTGCGGAACTGGGCGAGGTGGAAGCATGGGGTCTGGTGAAAAACGCCATACGCAACAGTACATATAATTCCGTAGAGGAGTTTGAAAAACTTCCGAAAGCCGTACAGCTGACATTGGGAAGTCCGTCGGTGCTGAAGGAATGGGCGATGAGCGAGGAAAACGGCATGGAAAAGGTTGTGGCGTCCAACTTTATGAGGGCGTACAGGCAGAAAGCGGACAGTATAAAGGTCGTGGAATCCATACCGGTTATGTTTTTGGAGGAAGCGAAAAACCCTATGCTGGAGGATATCGGGGGCATGGGAGATATGGAATAAAGGAGGATAATCAAGCGGAAAACGACAAAAAGCAATAAAAAACGATAAAAAATGACGAAAATACCGAATGTTGAATAACAAGGAGGACTGCAAATGAAAAAACTAATCGAAATGAAAACTATTGAAAAAGACGGACACCACATGTTTACATACGAAAACGGCATTAAGACGCCCATACCCGACGACGGCGTTGCGTTTTGCTATCTGGCAGAGGAAACGGAAAAAGGACGTATGTTAAAGGCTACGGACTTCCCCGATAGGGCAGGCGCAATTGACGGTAGGTTTGTAGTAACGGACGAAGTGGAAGAGGAACAGGGCAAGCCGAGAATTAAGGGCAAGAACTACGACGTTTGGGGCATAGGAGAGGACGAAAGCGGAACATACGTCATCGAAAGCGCAAGAGGGAACAGGTTCTATATAAGAGGCGGAGAAAAGAAGTTTGTTTCCCACCCGAATAAGGGCAGAAAGAAAAAGGCTATGGAGATTATCCATGAAATTTACGCCATGCTCCGATAATCGCAGTTAAAGGAGGAAATTATGGAAATCATCATAGCATTGATAAGCGCAGGGTCCGCAATAGCCGTCTGTATGATAAACAACGCATATCAGGCGAAAAAGGTGCAGGCGCAGCATGACGAAACAATAGCGTTGATTAAATATCAGATAGCGGAATTGTCGGACAGAGTGGACAAACACAACAACCTTATAGAAAGGACATACAAGCTGGAACAGAAAGCCGCTGTGTACGAGGAAAAAATATCCGTGGCAAACCACAGGATAGACGATTTGGAAAATAAGGAGGGGTAACATGGTCGAAGCGCTGACAAAGCTAATAAGGGTAAAAACTATCGTAACGCTGGCATTGACGGCTGTGTTTGCCTTTCTCTGCTGTACGGGAAAAATAGAGGCAAGGGAGTTTGTAACGGTATTCACCGTTGTAATATCGTTTTATTTCGGAACACAGCATGAAAAGAAAGAGGGTGAACAAAAATGACTTACAGAGATATAAACGAGTTGACCCCGTTGGCGCAGAGGGCGTGCAGGCTGTTTATGGAGACGTGCAGAGCGGAGGGGTTGGACATATTTATAACCGAGACGTACCGCTCGCAAAAACGTCAGAACGAGCTGTACGCACAGGGCAGGACGGAGCCGGGCAAGATTGTAACATGGACGAAAAACAGCCGCCATACAAGCCGAAGGGCATGGGATATAGCCTGTAACGGAAGCAATCTGTATGACAGCGTAATATTGACGAAAGCCGGAAGAATAGCCGAAAAACTTGGCATAACATGGGGCGGTGCATGGACGCCGCCGGATATGCCGCATTTTGAAATAACAAATAATTGGAAAGAGCCGAAGGAGGATGAAGAAATGACACAGGAACAGTTTAATAAATTTATGGACAATTGGCTTGCTGAAAGAAGAAGCCTGCCCGTAAGCGATTGGGCGGAAAAGGACTTGGAACAGGCAAAAGAGGAAGGCATAACGGACGGAACGGCTCCGCAGGCGTTTGCCACTAGGGAACAGGTGGCTGCAATGATATTGAGAAGCAGGGAATAAAATTTGTCAGACAGACAAATACGCAATGTCGATTGTAAAGGACTTTTTATCCGCACTATTGGGCGCAGACGGAAAAACAACGCCGAAAATTCGGTTAAAAAGGCTCTGCCGTAAAAGCGACAGAGCTTCATAAAAACCTATTTAAGGATAGCGGAATCCGCAGAGCCTATCCTATTACCCGTATTTCGTATGCCGTTGTTCTGGGCGGTATGCTTGGGGTCTGGAAATCGGCGTGGACAATGCTTACAAGCTGGCCGATACGCAGATCCTCAAAGGGGATTATCATGCCCGAAGCGTTATAAATGAGCGTTGACGGCGTTACGACGAATATTTCCGTATCAGAGCCGCTTCCCGTATACAGGAAGTAGTTTGCGGCGTCAACATAGGATATGCGCCTTACGGTTTCGGGACGTTTTTCCTTTACCATTATGAGGTATGCGGCTGACTGGGGCGGTATGCTCCTTGTCATTGCCGATGACGCGACCGCGTCGATGAGAGAGCCTTCCCTTATATTGGACAGGTTGAGGCACTGACCCGACTCATTGATTACGGACGTATTTCTGCTTATGTTTAATCTTTGGGTAACGCCGTTTTGGGATATAATGATATATCCGCTGTAACCGTTGTAAAATACGGCTTCTTCCACGACGGCGTTTTCAATCAAAACAAGATTTCCGTTCATGTTTTTCCTCCCGGTTTGTTGTCCGAAAAATATTTCGGAAACGGTTATTTTGCTATAATAATATGCGGCTCTTGCGTTTTAGGTTACGGAATTAAAAGTGTATAAATAATATAAAAATAACGGTTACATACAAAAAAACGGTATAAAAAATGAAAAATACATTTTGGATAAAAGTCAAAACAATAAGGGAAACAGTTGACATATATCGGATTTCCGATTTTGAAAATAAACTATTCGAGTCAAAAAGTATATAAAGTTGAATAAGAAAATCAAATATAAAAAGTATATGCCGCATGTTGAATATGCAAATACTATGTGTGAATTTGTCATAAAATGCAATTTATATAAATCCGAGAGCGGAAATATGTCTGAAAAGAACGTATTTTGACGAAAAAATATGGCTCGTAATAGGAAAGCGGCACGGTCGGTATGCCGTATAAGGCGCAAAAATACGCCCTTTCCGATGAAAATTTCTTTTGGAAAAGGGCGTTTGTTTTACATACAGAAGCTGTTAAGTTCGCTGAGGGAAAGCATACGATATACCATTCCGCCGTACCTGTCCATAAAGTCGGGCAGGGACGAAGCGGGATAGTTTGTAACGGAATCCAGATTTTTTATGTCGTCCATGTATTCCGTAATCATGTTTATAAGACCCTCGTTAAGTATGCTGTAAAACTGCGGACCGAAGTCGGTATGGAAACGGCGTATGTTTTTCATAAACAGTTTTTTATGGTTGTTGAATAATGAAAATTTCATAAGCTGAGGGGAAGTCGATATTTTCTCCTCATCTATTACATAGAAGTTGATATTCGGATTTTTTTCGCACATTTCCAGAACATGGTTTAGATGCGCTTTTCTTTCTTCAACGGACATTTTGTGCATAACGTCTGTAAAATAAAGCTCTCCGTCCTCGATATATTTCAGCAGAGTCGATTTCAACATGAAAAAATCCGCCTTTTCTTTGCTGAATATATCATCCCACGTTACTATAAGACGGCGGAAAAACTTTTCCATATATTCGTCAAAGCCCTGTTCGTAGCTGGAGCGTATGATGGAATCTATAATATCGGGCGGCAGGAAAAATTCGCAGCCCTTTGCCAAAAACATCTGAAATTCCCCATAGGCATAGAAGTTGCTTCTGTAGCCTGTCTGCATCATTTCTTTGGCTGTTGTCGCCATTATGAGCAGATGATTTATCTTGAAGAGGGACAGGGTGCGGTTATATATTTTTTCCACCTTTTCGGGGTCTGTTATGACAACCGCAAGGGTTACCCTGCCCGACTGGTCTATGGAACACTGCACTGCCGCCCTGTCTTTTACGACTATGAGGTTTTGGTCGCCGAAGCCCGATTTATCGTAGAAATCAAAGGATATGCGGTGATATTTGTTTATAAAGCTGTAGAGAGGGAAAAAGTCGTCCTTTGACAGCTTTTCCATGTTTATTCCGATACGCACATGTATAGGCGCATGGGTTTCGTTGTCCTCGTCCATATCCACGGGCGATTTTTGAAGAACGGAACATATATCGAAAGTACACAGCACCTCGGATGGCTCTATGGAGGAGGAGAGCATGGACGGAAGTTCCCTGTAGAGGAAATCGGTTATCTCGTACCTGTTTACCAAAACCCTGGCATGGTGTACAATGGGCTTTTTTGTCTGGCTGTCGTTGTATGTAAGGGAGCTTTTAAAGGCGTCCCTCATAATTGTATAAATATATGTTTCCAGCTGTTCCGCCTTTACACTGACGGAAAATTCCAGACAGAAATTATCCAGTTCCCCTTGGGAGATTATTTCATCGGAAAAAGCCTTGGCAAGGGCGCGGTTTACCGAACCCGCTACTCTGGCGGCAGGCAGTTTGTCCTTGTTGCACCACTTGCTTATATAGGATATGTCATAGCCTGCGATATCGGCTGCGGCTGACATTTTCATATCGGTAAATTTAATCAGTCTTTTTAAAAGTTCTCCGTAATTGCTCATTTTGACGCTCCTTTCGGAATAATTGTTTACATTATAATCAAAAAATACGGGTGTGTAAACAGCTGTTTGTTCAAATGTTAAGAAATCGGCACGTTTTGAAAATGTTTGATTGAAATTTGAAAGTCAAATATTATACTGTTCAAGTCAAAAACATGTATAAAAGCAACTTGAATAAAACAATGTCTCTTTGATTTCATTCCATATCAAACGATTTGAATGTATAATTCTGTTCAACGGTTAAAATAAATTTCTAAAAAGTTTTATTAAAAAAGGGAGAGAATAAATTATGGGTATGGAACAGTATCGTATGAGAATGCACCACGTAGGTATCGTACTTCCTACAATCGAGGCTGCTAAAGAAGTAATGGACATCATCGGCGCAGAGGTTGACTACACAGGATATGTAAAGGCATATACAGCCGACCTTATTTTTACAAAATACGGCGCGTATGAAAGCCCCATCGAATTTATTATACCGAGAGGCGGCGTTCTTGCCGAGTACAACAAGGGTAAGGGCGGAATCGCACATATCTGTATCGAAGTAAACGACATCAAGGGCGCAACGGAAGAACTTCTTTCAAAAGGCTTTGAAATGCTTGAAAAAGAAGCCGTTGAAGGTACGGAAGACATCATCGTCAACTTTCTCCGTCCCAAATATTCGCACGGTATCCTTATTGAGCTGGCTGAGACGGTAGCTCCCATAAAAAGAGACTGATACATAAACCCGGAGGTTTTATATATGAAAAAAGTAAAAGTTTTATCACCGGCTGAAGCCGCAATGCTTATAAAGGACGGCGATACAGTAGCGACGGGAGGCTTTGTGGGAAGCGGAGCGCCCGAAACGCTGACAAGCGCCGTTGAAAAGCGTTTCCTTGAAACGGGAGAACCGAAAAATATTACATATATGTATGCGGCAGGACAGGGAAACCGAGACGGAAGAGGCTCCGACCACTTTGCCCATGAAGGACTTGTAAAAAGAGTTATCGCAGGACACTGGAACATGGCTCCCAATCTCGGACAGCTTGCCATGGATAACAAAATAGAGGCGTACAACATACCGCAGGGCGTTCTCTGCCACATGTACAGGGACGTTGCCGCACACAGAATAGGAACGGTTACCCACGTAGGACTTCATACGTTTGCCGACCCCAGAATAGAGGGCGGAAAGCTCAACAGCAGAACAACGGAAGACCTTGTGGAAGTAATAAATATTTTCGGTGAGGAAAGGCTCATATATAAACCTCAGCCGATAGACGTGGCTCTTATAAGAGCGACATTCGCAGATGAAAACGGAAACATATCCATGCACAAGGAAGTATGCCCCTGCGACGCAACGGCAATGGCTCAGGCAGCCAGAAACAGCGGCGGTATAGTTATCGTGCAGGTAGAAAAGGTCGTAAAGGCGGGAAGCATTGACCCGAAGCTTGTAAAAATCCCCGGAATACTCGTAGACGCAGTAGTTGTTTCTTCTCCGGAGGAACATCAGCAGTGCTTCAATAAGGAATATGACCCGACCCTTACAGGCGAAGCAATCGCCCCCGAAGGAGCAACGGAACCTATGCCCCTTTCGGCAAAGAAAATAATCGGCAGAAGAGCAGCCATGGAACTGACGGAAAATACAGTTGTAAACCTCGGTATCGGTGCGCCGGAATATGTTTCCGCAGTTGCCAACGAGGAAGGTATCGGCGACTATATGACACTTACCGTAGAGGCAGGCCCCGTAGGCGGAATACCCATGGGCGGAACACAGTTCGGCGGTTCCAGAAACGCAGACTGCTATTTTGACCAGAACGTAATGTTCGACTTCTATGACGGCGGCGGAATAGACCTTGCTTTCCTCGGTCTTGCACAGGCTGACGAGGCAGGAAACGTAAACGTGTCGAAATTCGGCCCCAGAATTGCAGGCTGCGGCGGATTTATCGACATCACGCAGAATTCCAAGAAGGTATTTTTCTGCGGTACGTTTACGGCGGGCGGACTTAAAACAAAAATAGAGGACGGAAAGCTCATTATCGAAAAAGAGGGAAAAGAACCGAAGTTCCTTAAAAAGGTAGAGCAGATAACATTCAGCGGAGACTATGCGGCTGAAAACGACCAGCCTGTAATGTACATAACGGAAAGAGCCGTATTCGAGCTTAGAAAAGACGGAGTATACCTGACAGAGGCGGCTCCGGGAATAGACATACAGAAACAGATTATAGACGTAATGGGATTTGAGCCGAAAATCGACGGCGAAGTAAAAACAATGGACGAGCGTATTTTCAGAGACGGCATAATGGGTCTTAAAAAATAAGGAGGAATAGCTGTGAACTTTGAATTTAATGAAAATCAGAACGATTTAAGAGCAATGGTAAGAGAACTGGCTGAAAAGGAAATCGGCCCCAGAGCAAAAGAAAACGACGAGAAAGACGTTTTCCCCGTAGACCTTTTTAAGATGATGGCAGATATGGGTCTTACGGCAATCGGCGTACCCGAGGAGTTCGGCGGCCCCGAAGCTACAGACATCGAAAGAATGATTGCGATTGAAGAAATCGCAAAGAAAGACGGAGCTGTCGCTACAATACTTGCGGTACACGGCATGCTTATCCAGGCTCTAGTTAAATACGGTACAGACGAACAGAAAAAGAGATTCCTTCCCAGAATCGCAGAAGAAGGATATTACACAGCATTCGCCCTTACAGAGCCCGGCGCAGGTTCAGACCCGGCTTCCGCAAAGACAACGGCGGTATATGACGCAGCAACGGACGAATATGTTCTTAACGGAAATAAATGCTTCATAACAGGAGGAGCAAGAGCGGACGCAATTCTTGTATTCGCACTTACAGACCCTTCCAAGGGAGCAAAGGGAATGACAGCTTTCATCGTAGAAAAAGGAATGAAAGGTTTCTCAACGGGAAAAATCGAGGACAAAATGGGTATCAGATGTTCCGAGACAGCAGAACTTTTCTTTGACGACTGCCGTGTTCCCGCAGCCAACAGACTGGGCGAAGAGGGCAAAGGCTTCGGTATCGCCATGAACTCCCTTGACGGCGCAAGAGTAGGCGTAGGCGCAATCGCTCTGGGACTTGCAGAGGGCGCTCTTGACGAATCTCTGGCATATATCAACCAGAGAGTACAGTTCGGCAAACCGATTGCGGCATTACAGGGCATCCAGTGGTACATAGCCGATATGGCAACAGAAATAGAAGCGGCAAAATGGATGGTATACCATGCAGCATACCTCAGAACAGAGGGCAAGCCTTATACAAAGGAAGCTTCTATGGCAAAACTTTTCTGCGCAAAGGTAGCAAGAGAAGTAACAAACCTTGCTATGCAGATACACGGCGGATACGGCTATATGAAAGAGTATGCCGTTGAAAGAATGTACAGAGACGCAAAGATAACGGAGATTTATGAAGGAACATCGGAAATCCAGAAGGTTATCATCTCCAAACAGGTTATGTCCGCAAAGAAGTGATACTATGAAAGAGTTTCATGTTGAAATAACGGAGATACTCCAGACTACGGTAAAAATCATGGCGGAGAACCGTGAAGCCGCAGTCGATACGGCAAGAAGAAATTACGATATGGGGAAATATTCGGTAAAAGACCTTGTCGCTACGGAATTTGATGTAAGACCGTAAAAAACAATCGTACTTCCAACTTTATGTTTATTGGGGCGCAGATTTTGTCTGCGCTCCTTTTTTAATAGAAGCAGAAAAAATATTATGATATACTTTTTACGGTAAGAGGAACAGCGGCGGTTGTTTCTATCCCCTTGAGAGAGGGGTTGATTATGTGTCAGACTTTGAAACAATAATGATTATATTGACAGTCATTGGACTTTTGATTTCTATACATAAAAAATAACCGCCATGTTGCGACCATGACGGTTAAATAATAAATTTAATTGCCTGGTAGAAACAACTTAAGCTGTTTCTCTTGTTACCTTTATTTTATGCGAAAATTATATAAAACTCAATATTAGCAGAGCGTGATAAAACGCTTTTTTTTATGCCCGAAATGCTGTGATACGTCGGCATTACAGAAAAAATTTGCAGACGAGTGCAACGGTTTGTGTTATTTAACGGAAGAACCGTTTTCAATTACGGTTTCCGAAACGGGAATTTCCTCTGTCAGCAAATTTATAAGCTTTTCGGCGGTCTTTGATGTAATAACGCCGTTGGGATTAAGAACGTCGACCTCTTTGTCAAGCATGCCTTTTTCATGCGCCCAAAGCATAGCCTTTATGCAGTAGTCGGAAATATATTCTGTATCTGTATACTGTGAAAGACCTGTATAATCCATGAGGATAGGACTTCCGCAGTAACGCCATAATATGGTAACCGCCTGTTCGAGAGTTATCGGTTCGTCCGTTCCGAAAACTCCGTTTCCGATACCGTGAGCAATACCTTTTTCAGCCGCCCATGATACGGCTTTGCTAACGTCCGTTCCGCTTTTTACATCGGAAAATACGGCTTCCTTTGAAAAATCCGGACTGCCTGCGCTTTTGTACAGAGCCTGTATAAATTCGCCCCTTGTAACGGACTTGTCAGCCTCGGAAATAAGCATTATATGTTCTACTGCTCTGGAATTTGAATTATGCCATACGGCGATACGGGAGCCTTTTTGTATATCGTCGGCAGTAACGGTATTATCCGAGTTGTAGTCGGAGAAAGTTGTGTCTTTGTCGGCGATAATTTTAATGTTTTCGTTGTCTGCCGTAATGTTAATAACTCCGTCCTTTTTCTCGGCAAAATCGACTTTCATGTATTTGGCACAGCCTGTGTCCTGCGGAGTATTGCTTATAACTGCATAGGCTACGGTCTGTGGCGGATAGGATTCCATTATCATGGCGCTGTGGAATACATATACGTCCTCGCCCTTTGTAAGGGTCTTGGGGTCGGACGCCGTTTTTTTACCGCTGTCGATAAAAGCCGTTTCATCGGAAAGGTGCATTACATATTCGCCGTAAGCCTCGGAGGACATACGCAGGGACGATATGTTGCCGTCATTGTCGGAAATGATGTTTTCGATCTGTCCGTAGTAAAGCACACTGTCGGAAATTTTGTTTTCCTCTGCAAACGCCGTACCCGTAACGGAAAAGCTTACGATTGCGGCAACGGAAATAAGCCGCTTTAAAATATCGGTATTCATCCGAAACCCTCCTTATAATTTAAAAATTGTCATGCTTATGTCAATTTATTTCCGCGGAAACTACGCTGTAGAAATAAATAGGCCTCGATATGCCGTCGGCATATTCGTTGACTGTAATGATAAATTTGCCCTCGCATATAAGGTCGTTTTCCTCGACCCCTCTCAGCTGAGCGGTCATGGAGAATGTGCCGTCGCCGTTGTCGGCAAAATCCGTTATAACTGTTTCCGACAATCCTCTGTCGCCCACATAAAACGTATAGGCGTCGGTTTCTTCCGAATATACGACGTTTTCGGACATTTCTTCGGGAAGAGGAAGCAGGTCGTCATAGTCCGCAAAAAGAACTGTGGCAAATTCCTGTACGGTCTGCCTCGGCAATGTCATGGAGCCGTCCTCGGCAACTTCGGAAAGACCGTGCATAGGCGCATACATTCCTGCAAAGTAGTACACCGCTTTCCAGAAGAACATCTCGTCCGACGGGTCGTATTTTACATCGTTTTCCAGCATACAACGTATAAGGGCGTCGGCAGGCTCTGCCATTGTGCCCACATCGGATGGAACGGTTGACACCTCGTTCTGTCCGCTTTCGATATTTTCATCGGGTTTGTCCCCTGCACAGCCTGTAAATACGGCAAAGGATAACAGCAGAATAAGCAGTTTTTTCATAATATCACCCCTGTGTTTTTTATTTTAATATAACATATAGGCTTTTGGCGAACAATAAAGGAAAGATTACCTAAATCTTACGAATTTTATAAGAGTAGGGCGCATCCGAGATTTTAGGATATTTATATAAAATATGTTTAAAATTTGAAAAGTGTTTAATTGTATGAAGCTGAGGGATAAATGGTGTAAAAATATATTCTAAATGTATTTATATATAAATTTATAATTAAAAAACTAAGCGAAAAAATATAATATTGATTATTTTAATAAATATAATATAGTTAAATTGTACAATAAATAGATTTGCATGAATATTTATGGTTGTTGTAAAACTATTATGAACTTATTGAGTTAAAAGGAGGATAAATATGAGCCGAATATTAAGAAGAATGATCTCAGTTACCCTTACCACAATTTTAATTTTATAAACAATTTATATAGTAAATGCAACAGAAAAAGATGAAAATGAAATTAGACAGATAATTTACGAAGCTTTACTTAGCGAAGATTTAATTAATGCAGAAGTAGCACTTGATGAAGATTATAGGATAAAAAGCATAAAGGACATTTTGGGAAATTATGCATATTATCAGTATGATGACGAAGGCGTAAATATAATACGAAATAATAAACTTGATACAAGATTTACGTTTGATGAATCAGGAGAGATTATAAGATATAAAAATTTTTTTAATGATACTGAATTGAATTATTCATATGATACTGAAGGCAATTTAGTAGGAATAAAAAATGATGACTATGATTATACAATCAAAAAAGATAAAGGTGGAGTTCCTATTGAGTTGAGAAGAGATGGAAATTTACTTTTCAAGAATAAACTAGATGGAGAAAAAATATTGTCTAAAAATTTTGGGAATGGACAAGAAGTATCTTATTTTTATAATAATTTAGGGCTAGTAGAATCTATAGACACTGGTGATGAACCGTTATTTTCATTTGATTATAACGAAAATGGTTTCGTAGAAGAAATAATAAACCATCAGAGAGATACCTCAATAAATTATTTGTATGATGATTTAAATATATGTTCAATATATGACAATGATACAGAAATAACTTCAATATATGATGATAATGAAAATATAATTAAAAGAGAAATTTATACAGATAACTATAATTATGATATTGAACAGAATTATAATTCTGAGGATACACTTGATAAAATAATTACTGGAGAAAATTATTTTAAATATAAAACTGATAAAATTGGCTTTGAAAAAGAAATAGAAAATAATTTTGGCACATTTACAGAAGAATATATACCAGATTATCAGAATGGTAAATTAGTTGGATATGAATTTAATTCAGGAGATGACACATATTATTGTACTTTTAATAATGATGGAATGATAACTCAAATACAGTTTAATGATGATTTGATTTATGAATTTGAATACGATGATATGTTTGGACAGATAACAGTCTATAAAGATCATCTATTAGGAGAGTCGCATACATATGAATATGATGATACAGGAAATATAATTTATAAGTCATGTGAATGTAAAAATGACTTTTATGAAGTAGACTATGAGTATAATAATTATGATTGGGCTGACCAATTGACAGCATATGATGGAATAAAAGTAAAATATGATTCAATTGGGAACATGACTAAGTTTGGAGATAAATCATATAAATGGAAACAAGGAAACCTGCTTTCTTCTTATTCAGATGATAGTAATGAAATTGAATATTATTATGATGAAAATGGGGTCAGGATTGGAAAGACTGTAAACGGTGAGGAAATAACATATATTGTAGATGGATATCAAGTTCTAGTTGAGAACGTAGATGGGCATGAGTTAGTATACATTTATATATATGATGAATTATTAGGATTTTATTTTGATGGAGAAATCTTTTATTATAAAACAAATCCTTTAGGTGATATTATAGGTATCTATGATGAGAATTTAAATCAAGTAGTCAAATATGAATACGACATTTGGGGAAATATTTTAAATATATCTGGGGATAAGGCTGAAACTGTAGGAAAATACAACCCTTATCGTTATAGAGGGTATAGATATGATGAAGAGACAAATCTTTATTATCTTTATAGTAGATATTATAGCCCTGAATTATGTAGATTTATAAGTGCGGATAGCTATGTAGGAGAGCCAGGAAGCAATCCGCTTTCAAATAATTTATATGCATATTGTTTAAATAATCCGGTTATATATAGAGACCCGTATGGATATGAATTAGTCGTTGCTATTGGACTGGGAGCTACAGTTACTATAGGTTCTTTTATCTTAGGTTTAATGACGGTTACAGCAATTGAGGGATATTGTGATGATATTGCTGGATATTTAGATGATCTTATTTCAGAAATAGGAAGAAATGTAAAAGAACATGCTACCGATTTTGCAGAGGCAATTGCTAGTGCTGCTTCGAAGGCAAATCAAAAAACATATAGGCATCCAACAAATGATCATCATATAGTAGCTCAGACATCAAGTAAAGCTTCTGTAGCGAGAACAATATATGAAAAGACATTTGGAACAGGTCAAATTAATAATTCAAGAAATATAGTTACAATTAGAACAAGTTTACATGTTCATTTGCATAGCGATTTATATTATAAGTCTGTTAATCGTATTATGCAGGCTGCCGATAATAGTGGGTCTGTTTCATCAGCATTAAAAATGATGAAAGGCGCACTAAAAGCAATAAGTAATATATGTCCATAAGGGAGGCACTGTATGGATAATTTTGGAAATTATTTGAAAAAGAAAAGGAGCGAACTGTTTTTCTTTATTAAAAACTGTACTTTGGCTGTGCTTAGGTTTTCAAATCGTTGCGAAATAGTAGATATGGTTACTGGAGAAGTATTGACAACATTAAAAGTAAACGCGGTAAGTGAGGTTGTCTATTGCGAAAAGCATGATAAACTGTTTCTGAAATCAATTCTGAACGGATATATTTATGTTTATGATTTTTCTTCCGAAACATTAAAAAGAATTTTTAAACTTTCGGAATCGGACAGAGGAATATTTTTATCGCATGACGGGGAACGATTGATAGCATATAGTTTTGGAATAATTTATGAAATCAATACCGAAACAGCAGAATATCATATTATATATGAAGCAGATAATAAATGTTTTTATAAATTAGGATTGGATAATCCTAACCGCGGATGTTATGAGTTTATTTACGGTTCTGCACAAATACCCGATACAATCTGTCGGATAAGTTATAGAGGGGATCTTTTAGAAGAAAAGTTAATTATTGTTGATAACATACCTATGGGCATATATGATATGGCTTATTCTCCCGAAAGGGATTTATATGTAATGCAGGGCTATAAAAATTATATTGCGGCAGGTCTTGAACCTAAGAATTATTGTTTTATTGCTATATGTAAAAACGATATTGAAAATATTATATATTCATCAAAGGAAGATTACGGCGGAGGCTGTTACTGTACATTGTTTCATAAATCGGATTTGATTTATTGCTCGGGAAACGAAAATATTAAAGTACTTAATTTGGACAGAAGTATGGAAATGAAAAGTATTCCCTTAAACAGTACGGTATTTTCAATGCAATATGACACATTTCGCAATAGACTTTATATCGGTATGGGCAGTAAATGTGATATTTTAGAAAATTTTTTGTAAAACAGAAAGAGTAGGGCGCATATGCGCCCTTTTTTCCTACATAGTAAAATATACGGTACAAAACAACACCGAAACCACAATATTGTTCACAAACGCCCTGAAAATTATTTTTTCGGTCGGAATCGGATAACCGCCCATATATGTGGCATAGTCGGTGGAATAAAACAAAAAGCTGTACAGCAGACAGATAAAAATTGTATCGCTCTTATAAAACGGAAGGGAAGCCGATATTATGAAAATCAGTATGCCTATCAGACGCGCTCCGTTTAGAACGGCTTGTTTTTTGAACTTGAAACATACTGCCGCAGTAATGCCTAGGACGGCGGCGTTCAGTATAATAAAAGGATAGGAAATAATTTTTACTTCTACTATATAGAGAGTCGGAACAAGGAGCAGTGTATAAACTATATGCGTAATGGGCAGGTGAAACATTATCTTTTTGCTGTCCTTCCTGCCTTTTTTGTAGGATATAAAATCTAATATATTGTCTGATAGCAAGAAAATAAATATATTGGCTATCACAAACATAACAAACTCATCAATAGGCAGATTAAGAAAATGGCCGACAATATATAAAAGACCCAAAGAACCAAAACGCAGCCAAAAACTCCATACGGAACGTCTGCGGTCGTTTTTGACCTTTGCTTCCACAAGGATGTTTGCGGTTAAAATAAGTATTTGAAATAAAATACAGGTATAAAGCATCGTATCGCCTCCCAATACGGACAATATCAAAAGGTAATGCGGTTACATAAGATGAAATTTAAGTATTCGGCTTTTAAATACTTCGTTTTATATAATAATTATATATTTTTGTCGAAAAATAAGCTATTAAAATTTTATTTTTTTATCCGAAACTATTGACAAATAAGTTAGGATATACTAATATAAGCAAGTAGTTAGGTGAGCCTAATAAAAGGCTCTTTTTTAAGGAATTGATGTTAGTCTTATATAACAAAAGGAGGCGCTTATGATGCCTTTATCATTGGCAGGCGCGGGAGACGTTGTCCGCGTAAGAAAAATTGGCGGCAATGCCGAAACAAAAAAATTTTTGGAAAACCTGGGCTTTTTCCAGGGCGGCGAGCTGAAAGTTATTTCCGAAATATCTGGAAACCTCATCGTACAGGTAAAGGAATCCAGAGTAGCAATAAGCCGAGAAATGGCAAACAAAATCATGGTGTAAGGAGACGCAATATGAAAACGCTTAAGGACGCTAAAATAAACGATACCGTAACGGTTAAAAAACTCCACGGAGACGGTGCGGTTAAAAGAAGAATTATGGATATGGGCATTACAAAGGGCGTATCCGTTTATATTAGAAAGGTTGCGCCGTTGGGAGACCCTGTGGAAGTAAACGTAAGAAACTATGAATTGACCATCAGAAAGGCGGACGCCGAACTTATAGAGGTCGAATAAATTTATTTTTTTTAATTGAAGGTTAGCTTTGGCTAACGAAAGGAGAAACAGTTTTATGGATATTAAAATAGCTCTTGCGGGCAATCCCAACTGCGGAAAGACAACGCTCTTTAACGCCTTAACGGGTTCCAATCAGTTTGTGGGCAACTGGCCCGGGGTAACCGTAGAGAAAAAAGAGGGTAAACTTAAAGGACGTAAAAACGTAATCATAACAGACCTGCCGGGAATATATTCGCTTTCACCCTATACCTTGGAGGAGGTAGTGGCAAGAAATTATCTTATAAACGAAAGACCCGACGTAATACTGAACATAGTAGACGGAACGAATATAGAAAGAAACCTCTACCTTACGACGCAGCTTACGGAACTGGGCATACCCGTCGTTATGGCAGTGAACATGATGGACGTCGTAAAGAAAAACGGCGACAAAATAGATACAAAGAGATTGGAAAAGGAACTGGGCGTTACCGTATGCGAAATATCGGCTCTTAGGGGAGACGGAGTTGACGAGGCGGCTCAGAAGGCGGTTGAAATAGCCTCATCGGGTGAAAAAACAATTCCCTTGCATAAGTTTGACGGCTGTGTGGAACATGCCCTTGCCCATATAGAGGAGGCGGCTCTCCACTCCATGCCGGAGGAACAGCAGAGATGGTATGCCGTAAAGATATTTGAACGAGATAAAAAAGTATTGGAACAGCTTAATATACCGACGGATAAGCTGAAACATATCGAAAACGATATCGTATCATGTGAAAATGAGATGGACGACGATTCCGAATCCATAATAACGGCGGCAAGATACGATTGGATAGCGAAAATAATCGATGACTGCTATAAAAAGAAAAACAGAGGCAATATGAGCACATCCGACAAAATCGACAGGATAGTAACAAACAGATGGCTTGCCCTTCCGATTTTTGCGGTAATAATGATTGCCGTATACTACATATCCGTAACAACGGTAGGAACTATAGTAACGGACTGGACAAACGATGTTTTTGTCGGAGAGTGGATAGTTGAACCGTTAAGAGGCTTTTTGGAAAGCATAAATACAGCGCCATGGCTTGTGGGACTTGTAGTTGACGGTATTGTTTCGGGCGTAGGCGCGGTTCTCGGCTTCGTACCGCAGATGCTGATACTTTTCCTTATGCTGTGCATACTGGAGGACTGCGGATATATGGCTCGTATCGCATTCATCATGGACCGTATTTTCAGACGTTTCGGTCTTTCGGGAAAAAGCTTCATACCGATGCTTGTGGGAACAGGCTGCGGAGTACCGGGTATAATGGCTTCCCGTACTATCGAGCAGGACAGAGACCGTAAAATGACCATTATGACAACAACATTTATCCCATGCGGAGCAAAAATGCCCATCGTTGCCCTCATGGCAGGCGCCGTATTCGGAGGAGCATGGTGGGTAGCGCCGTCGGCATACTTTGTAGGCGTTGCGGCAATCGTAGTTTCGGGCATCATACTTAAAAAGACAAAACCCTTTGCAGGAGAGCCTGCGCCTTTCGTTATGGAGCTTCCGGCATACCATAGACCTACTCTTATGAACGTACTGAGAGGCACATGGGAAAGAGGCTGGTCATATATCAAAAAAGCGGGAACGATAATAACGCTTGCTTCAATATTCGTATGGTTTACATCAAGTTACGGATTTACGTCGGCAGGTTTCGGCGCAGTGGAAAATATGGACGCTTCCATACTCGGACAGATAGGCTCGGCATTTGCGGTACTTTTCAGACCTCTCGGCTTCGGAACATGGCAGTCAAGCGTTGCTACGGTTCTTGGTCTTGTTGCAAAAGAAGAAGTTGTCGGCACATTCGGTACGCTCTACGCTGTGGCAGGCGATGCCCTCGGCATGGTAGAGGAAGGCGCTTTTGCCGGACTTGCGCCCATAGCGGCACACTTTACACAGCTTTCGGCATACTCGTTCCTTGTGTTCAACCTTTTATGCGCTCCCTGCTTTGCGGCAATCGGCGCAATAAAACGTGAAATGAACAACGCAAAATGGACATGGGCGGCAATAGGCTATCAGTGCGGACTTGCGTATGCCGTTTCGCTTATAATATATCAGTTCGGCGGTCTTATAACGGGCGAGGTTGCTTTCGGAATAGGAACGATAGCGGCTGTAATCGTACTTTTGTTTATGATTTATATGATTTTCAGAAAAGGCTATACAAGCAAGGAAAGTAATCCCCTCCGCGCGGTGGACGCCGTAAACTGATGAGACGAAAGGAGAATTTTTTATGGCTACATGGATTGTAGGGGCGGTAGTGGTGTTAATAGCTGCCGTTATCATAAAATCGATGATAAACGATAAAAAGAACGGGAAGACATGCTCGGGTTGCTCAGGCTGCGGCGGAGGCTGCCATGGGTGCGGCTTAAGAGACAATTAAAACACTTTGCGGACGTAAAAGTCCGCTTTAAATAAAAGTTTGAGTTAGGCAACACTAACTAAAAGGAGGTAATGTGATGAGCGTCGTTATAATAGGCGGTAACGAGAGAATGGAAAGACAGTATATGCAGATATGCAAGACCTATGGTTATAAAGCAAAGGTATTTACAAAGGAAGCAAGCTCCCTTAAAAGAAAAATAGGCAGTCCCGACCTGCTTATACTCTTTACAAATACGGTTTCGCACAGTATGACGGCGTGCGCCCTTCAGGAAGCGAAAAAGAGCGGAACGAAAGTGGCGCGTACACATACTTCCAGCGCGGCTGCCCTGCATGAAATAATGAAGGAGCACTGTACGTTTTGTCCGAAGGCAGGTGATTGCGAATATGCCGATATGTTCTGTTGAGAAATGTATAATAGAGCACTGCTCGCCCACATTGGCAGGCATAAAGCCGGCAGGACTTTTCAGCTGTTGTATGGCGGAAAATGACGTTTTGGAGCAGGTAAAGCAACTTAATATGAAGCTTAATAAAAAAGATATAGTCGTATCGGTAATGGCAAAAAAAGACGGCAGGTCGCTCATATATGTATACAGACCGAGCCGACTGAGGGCGGAGCTTGCGAAAACCGAAACGTCGGAATTTTTAAAGACCTACGGTTATGGGGGACTGACCGTTGAAAAGTCGGTTGCGTTATTGAAAAGAAGAATTGCTAAGACTGACGGTTTTCCCCATGAAATAGGCGTTTTTCTCGGTTATCCTTTGGGCGACGTTAGGGGCTTTATAGATAACAAAGGGCTTAACTGCAAATGCGTAGGCTGTTGGAAAGTTTACTGCAATGAATGTGAAGCCGTAAGGACATTTGAAAAATTTAAAAAATGCACGGCTGTATACAAAAAGATGTACGGCATGGGAAAGACGGTTTTACAGCTGACAGTGGCTGTTTAACATAAAAATAAAAATATGAAGAAAAGAGGCATGGAATATGAAAACAGCGGTAGTATATTGGAGCGGTACGGGAAATACTCAAATGATGGCTGAGAGTGTAGCGGAAGGCGCAAAGACGGCAGGAGCGGATGTAAGCGTTTTTACGGCGTCTGAATTTTCCGCGGAAAAGCTGAACGAATTTGACTGCATAGCATTCGGTTGCCCGTCAATGGGAGACGAGCAGTTGGAAGAAGGGGAATTCGAGCCGATGTTTAATTCATGCATTCCGCTTCTTTGCGGCAAAAAAATTGCGCTTTTCGGTTCATACGGCTGGGGAGACGGCGCATTGATGAGATCATGGGAAGAGACTTGCGGAAACAACGGTATAGTTTTGGCTGCCGACAGCATTATATGCTGCGGTTCTCCCGATGATTCAACTAAAGCGGAACTTGCGGAAATGGGAAAAATACTGGCTTAACGGCATTTATGTCCGCCCGATTGTTCGGGCGGATTTTTTACGGTGTTTTGCTTGAATTATATGGGAAAGACATGATATTCTTTTATTAAAGAGGTGTATTCTATGAAAAGAACAATAGGTATGTTTTTGGTTTGCATTTTATCTTTGACTGCCTGCGGCACAAAAAACGACGATAATTTTAATTTGACGGAAAACGCCGTTGTTACAGAGGTTCAAGACGATACGATAACAGTAAAAGACGCGGAAGAATCCGATGTTTTCGGCGATGAGTGTATTGTGGAATGTAACGGAATACCTATAATATACTGCGACTATGAAAGCGGAGAGGTGACGGATATTTCCGTTGACGATATTGTTGTGGGAGACGAGATAATTATCGGTATAAGGGATTCGGAAATTAAAAAGCTTCAAAACGGAGAAAATACCGTTAAGGCAGAGCAGATACAGCTTTTGACCCAGAGACTGAATAATAGGTAACAGACCGATGAAAGATAAAGTAGTTATAAGAAAATACGAAGCGTCGGATTGTGCGGAAATAATAAAACTGTTTTACAATACGGTTCACAGGGTAAACGCAAGGGATTATACGGAAGAACAGCTGAATGTGTGGGCAACGGGAAAAGAGGACTGCGCTAAGTGGGATATGTCTTTTAAGGAGCATTACAGCTATGTCGCCGTTTATAAAGACGATGTTGTCGGCTCTGTGCGATATATTGGAAAGCTGCACGGACGGAGGAAAAATAACCCATGCGTCTATTACGGCAATGGGCTTTTTCAAAAAGCGCGGCTATAGGGTTCTTAAGGAACAGCAGGTACAACGCAGCGGCATATATCTGACAAATTATGTTATGGAAAAATAAAACAGGCTTTCTGATAAAATTTCAGAAAGCCTGTTTTTATTCCCTTTCGGAAAGAACCTGTTTTTTTGAACGGGATTTCAATATTGACATTATATCCACAACTATAACGGCAGAATCGGAGATTGCTGTGGAAAAGTCCCTTACAAGCAGTGAATATGTTACCCATATTATTTCGTTTATGAGTATGCTTACCCTTGTTTTCCTAACGTCCCTTATAAAGTAACAGCATGTCGTATATTCAACCGTGGCTGCCACGGGCATAAGACCTATTATACCTCTGTTGTTGGACAAAAGTCCTAATATAACAACGGAAACGATGATGAACGCCAGAACGGGTTTTGTAAACTTATCCCTCATTATGAATATGTTTCGTATACAGCATATTATAAGGGTAGTTATTGTGGCGTATGCATTAAAAAAGTAAGAGGCAACCGCAAGAAACGCACAGTTTAAAAACTGAAGTACAAAAATTTGCTTACGGCTTTTAACAACGCAGCTTACGGCAAGAAACACAGCGCCCGTAAAAGATATTATGTTTCCTATAAGTATGTTATTCATACAGTCTGCCCTGCTTTAAAAATTTTAAAAATCCCGTAACTCCGTCCAGTATGTCGTTGTACGCTCTGTCGAAATCCCTTGTAAACCACGGGTCGGAGATGTCGCCCTTCCTGTCGGTATAGTCCAGAAGAAGACGGATTTTTCCGTCGGGGTCTCCTCCTGTTATTTTCATTATGTTTTCCACATTGCGTTTTTCCATTGCGATTATGTAATCGTAGTTTTTGTAATCCTCAGCCGTCATCTTAACCGCGGTTTTTCCATCGCAGCCGATACCGTTTTCTGCCAGCTTTTTCTTTGCGGGAGGGTAAACGGGATTTCCCTTTTCCTCATTGCTGGTTGCGGCAGAGCGCACATAAAAACGGTCTTCGATACCCTGTTTTTTAATCATATCCTTGAAAATAAATTCAGCCATAGGCGAACGGCATATATTGCCTAAGCAGACGAAAAGCACCTTTATCATGTTTTTGTATCTCCTCATAAGTTATTTTTATTGATTATATAACATTATTGTATTACATCAAAGGGGCAAAGGGAAGAAAAATACATTCCGTAAATTTTTCTTTTCTGCTTCTGTTTAGGAACTGTTCGTAGAGATACGGGTCGCAGTTTTTTATGTCGTTTTCAAAAATTTCGATGTAGTCTTTTACCATATTGTTTGCATAGAATATTCCGCATATTTCATCATCGACCATAAGGGAACGCATATCCATGTTTACAGACCCGATACAGCACAGCTCATCGTCTATGGTCATCGTTTTTGCATGGATATAGCCATGATATTTGTATACCTTGGCGCCGAATTCCATTATTTGACCTGCATAGTAGGTTGTAACCGGGTCGAGGAAAAAGCTTGCCTTTATACCGGGAATCATCAGTTCTATTTCCACACCGGAGGCGGCAGCCGTTTTAAGGGCGTCCAAAACGGAAGCGTCGGGTATGAAATAGGGGGACTGTATCCTGATTTTCTTTTTGGCGCTTCGTATCATGCTCAGGTAGTTCATTTTGACGGCTTCCCTGTCATTATCCACGCCGCCCACTACAAACTGACATAAATTGGGTGATTTATGCTGCGGCGGAAGTTTAAGCGTTTCCATATATTTCACCATATCTTCCCAATCCTTTTGACGTACTGCGCATAAAAAGTCCGTCATAAAATATGCGTCCAGATTTGTAACGCAGGCTCCTGTCAGACGTATTTGGGTATCACGCCATGGGTTTTTCTTTTCGGCAAGATTTGCATACTGTTTGCCGATATTCATGCCGCCGATATATCCGATTTTGTGGTCTATCGTAACGATTTTGCGGTGGCTGCGGTAATGGGTTAGATACGGTTTTACACGCACTACCTTTCCTCCTGCGTCTATAAGAGGTTGGAACATCTTTCGCGGTGTGGACAGATTGGCTATAAAGTCGCACATTACCATGACTGTAACGCCTTCCTTTGCTTTTTTTGTCAGCGCCTCTACCAAAGCCTCTCCCATAACGTCATGGTGGATTGTATAGAAAAGAACATAAATACTTTCCTTTGCTTCCTTAATATCCGCAAAAAGCGCACGGTAATGGGACTCGCCGTTAATAAACAGTTTGTAATCGTCATAGCATGTTACGGGACTGTTATTATAGTTGGCGTTAAACTGCATTACCTGAAGATCCTCATCGGAAAAATTCTGACCTGTCAGCAGGTCCTGAGGCGCATTTGCGGCAGGCAGACGCTTGCTCAGCCTTTTACGGCGTACAACGGACGTCAGCTTGATGGCGGTAGTACTGCCGAACACAAGATAAAGAAGTACTCCCAAATACGGTATACATACCATTACAAGCACCCACAGCATGGCTTCCGTAGGGTTTTTTCTTTCTATAAAAATAACTGCCAGAATAGTGGCGATATATATAATCAATAGGATAATTTTAAGCATGGATAACCTCCGGTTTTTTATACCTTTTATAACAGCGGGGCAACGGCTTTTGCGATAAAGCCGAGCATACGGCGTTTAAAAGGTTCTTTTTTCAGCATGTCGGCAGTAACCTCACGGCATTTTCCCTGAGTATAATTAAAGTCGTCTTTAATATCGGGAATACAGTCCGTACCCCACATGTATGTAGCGCATTCAAAGTGGTGGTAAAGGCTGCGGTAGTCAAGATTTATTGTACCGACAACGGCTTCTCTGTCATCGCACACGAAAACCTTTGCATGGACAAAACCGGGCGTATATTCAAAAATCCTTACGCCGGACTCCAACAGCGATTTGTAATGCGTGAAAGCAAGAGAGAACGGGATATACTTATCGGGGACTCCCGGGAGTATTATACGCACGTCAACACCTCGCTCGGCGGCATATTTAAGAGCGTTTTCCAGCTCGCCGTCCAAAATAAGGTAAGGCGTCATAATATAAATGTAGTTTTGCGCACGGTTCAGCATATCTATATATACCTGTTCGCCGACCTTGTCTTTGTCGAGGGGACAGTCGCCGTAGGGCATTACAAAGCCGTTTTCAGCCTGAGGCGGAATAGGTATGTTAAGAAACTTGTCGAAATCCCTGTCCTTTTCGTCCAAAGCCCACATGTGAAGAAACATTCTCGTAAAGCTTCGCGCGGCTTCACCCTCTACCATTACGGCGGTATCTTTCCAATGTCCGTGCTTTTCATAGGCGTTTATATATTCGTCCGCCAGATTTATGCCTCCGTTAAAGGCAACTTTTCCGTCTATAACCAATATTTTTCGGTGGTCTCTGTAATTGTAATGGGTTGATACAAATGGCTTTATGGGGGCAAACATTTTGCATTTTATGCCCAGCTGTTGTAACCTTTTCGGATAGTCATGGGGCAGGGTGGAAAACTCGCAGGTGCCGTCGTACAACATTCGTATTTCTACGCCTTCTTTTGCCTTTCTTGCCAGTATTTCCAAAATCTTTCCCCACATTTCACCTTCGTCTACGATAAAGTATTCCAAAAATATGAAATGTTCCGCTTTTTCCAATTGTATAAGCATTTCCTTAAACTTATCCTCACCCAGAGGAAAATATTTAACGGCGGTGCGGTCGTATACGGGATAACATCCGCTTCGTTTAACATATTTGGAAAGAGCAGCGGCTCCGGGGTCGGACTGTTGCAAGGCTTTTTCCGTTTCCGGGTTCTGCTTCAGTGAATTTTCGGTTTCCTTGTTTAACTGAGCATAGAGCACTGTAAGAGCGCGGTGTCCGATATTTTTCTGAGTATAGAGAAACAGAAGAGCTCCGAAAACGGGCAGCAGCATGACAACTACAAGCCATGTGATTTTCGATGTCGGGTCCATGGAACTGTTCAGCAGATACAGCACCATAAATACGGTAAATATTACAACTCCGCCGTAAATATGGGGCAGGAACTCCTCAAACCAGTGGAAAATAGTGAACAGGAACAGAACCTGCACGGCTAACAGTGCAATAATCAAACCGGAACGGCTGAAAATCATTCGGAATATACTCTGTTTGCCTTTTTTTAAAAGGCGTAATCCGGTTTCTTTAGCGTCATCTTTCATAATGTACCCCTTTCTTATGGAATGTACGGATTTTTAGGCAAAAATCTGCATTATATCTTAATTTATTATAACATGCATAAATTATGTTTAGAATTAAGTATCATTAAAATTTGATAAGTATGCCGATTATAAAACAGTTTCAAAACGTCGGGAATTTCCTTTGTTTTCCTTATAAAATTAAGAAAAATGTATTTGAACCGTCCGATAAATTATTATATTATGTCAATAAACGGAGGCGATTGACTTATGAACAAAAACAGAATGAAATTGTGCGCCGCTCTTCTTGTTGCCGCGCAGATACCGACAACGGTTTTTGCCGCCGACTGGTGTGTGAACGGCTCTACGTCAATTAAAAAAAGTGATGAAAGATATAATATAAACCCTTGGAATACTGCGGAAATAACGGCAGGCGCAGCCGACGGAAAAATCAAAATGGTTACGGAGGACGGAATTGTGGAAGTAAACACGACTCCGCTTTACAGTCTTTCGGAGGCATATACCGACAGGGTTACGGAAAAAGACGGCATTTGGGGCGTGGAGAGAAATGTTACGGTTACGGAATTTGACGGAAGCGAGGACTGGGAACTGTACAAACAGCCGGGGTATATCAATGACAGCACGGTCATATTCACATGCACCGCTCCCGACGAATACAGGATACAAAACGGCATAAGCACCCATTTTGACGTTGTTTCCGATAAGACTCAGAAAAACAGTATATACGACGGTATTTCTTTCGGCAGGGAGAACGGCACTATTCTTATGCGCTTTATGAATGTAAGGGGCATATCCGATGTTGACTCGCTCAAAAAATATCTTAAGGGACAGCATGAAAGCGGAAATGGCGTAAAGCTGATATATCCTGCGGCAGAAAGCGAGTTTGTACCTTTTGACGACGATGTTCAGGAAAAACTGGATAAGTCCGAAGTGAGAGGTATAGCGGGAGGCAGGCTTCTGAAAATAGAACCCTATGAGGAACTTTCGGACAACGGGAAATTGACGGCTGAAGCTCTCGGTTTTTTAAAAGGCATAAGCGAAATAATGGTGGAAAATGCCGACGACGGACTTATGTACTATATGGAGGGCATATATGTTGATGATGATTCGGTTACGGTAGAAATAATAGACTCCGACGATAATATATACAGCGGAAGCATTGATTTTAAAGATACGGATTTTCTGAAACAGACAATAACGGAAATTATTGTTAAGGGTCATAACGATACCGTAATAAGGCTTGGTATGGATCTGTCAAAGACCAAAATACCGTATGATACCGTAAACGGCTTTAATATCCGTCTGGCAGACAGCTGTATAAAGGAAAGCGAAATCATATTGCCCCGGTATATGCCGATTGCAGGCGGAGACATAAGCATATATCCCGGAAATGCGGTCATGTACGGCAATGACAGGGCGGAAGCAGAGGATATTACAGAGGACGAAATAGAAATTTCTTTCGGAGATAAAACCAAAACGATAGAGCTTAAAGAGATAGGAAAAACAGACGATAATAAAGACGATTTGACCGTATTGTTTTTGGGGGACAGCCTTATCAATGAAAATTATTATACCGAAGCCGTAAAGAAGATGAATCCCCATATAACTTTTTTGGGAACAAGGGGAAATGCGGATGCGCCGCATGAGGGCAGAGGCGGCTGGTCGGCATATGACTACTGCAACGAAACTTCTAAGTACGGCTTTACAAACCCGTTCCTTTTTGACGGAAAGTTTGATTTTGAACGGTATATGCAGACAAATAACTATAAAAATGTCGATACAGTCGTATTGAACCTCGGTATAAACGACCTTAACCTTACGGGGCATAACAGCCATGAGGAAATACTCGGTTATTTCGATACAATAGTAAACGGAATACACGAATATGACGAGAATATCGATATTCTCATAAATACTCCCATAATGCCTTATGCGGAGGAAAAAAACACGGCGTACAAAAATGAAAGACTGGAATTTATAAAAAGTCTGTACGGACATTTCGGGGATATGGAGGAGGACGGAATAATTATCGTACCGACATATCTTGCCGTTGACCCCCATAACGGTTATAAGCTTGCCGAGCCGATAATCGACGAGTTCAATCAGGATTACGGCCTTGTAGTAAACGACGCAACACACCCCAATAAAAATGGATATAAACAAATGGCTGAAATTACCTGCCTTTATATGGAGTATGGGCGAAATGTCATTGGATAAGTAAGTTTTTGACATAGGAAAAGATGTATAAGAGCCTTGCCGATATATAAGGATAATCCGAAAAATATTTCGGAAAAATGTAAATGCAGAAGCGATATTATATGTAAATTAAGGCACAGCCTTAGGACGAAAATCCTTTGGTTGTGCCTTCTGTTTTGCGTTCTTGTTTTGTATTATGTAATCTTAGCAAGCAAGCTATTCCGATAGTAAAACTGTAAATCCTGTTAGGGCAGTCTCGGCTGCCGCTTAGTCGACGCTTTTACGCTTTGCACAGAGGTCTCGACATAAGAACCGTATCACTGATGACTAGCTATAATAAACGTAAATTATTTTTTCTTTCTAATCTGATTTTTTGCTTCTTTTTCAAGATTATGAATGGTGTCAAGATATGCCTGCTCAACAGGCGCAATTGTTTTTTCCTGATATTTCAGATATTCTTGCTTTGCCTTTTCGATTGCCTGTGTGCGGCTGACTGTACCGCTGCTTTGCAAAAGTTTTCTGTTTCCGGAAGATAAGACCGTATCAAGCTGATTTATGTAATCGCTCATATACATGGGTCTATGCTCAATGGCGTTGATTTCAGCAAAGTCAAAATATCCGGAAACAAGGTTATTGAGGACTTTCAGTTCTGTTTCGGTTAAATAATTCTTTGCAATGACAATGTCTTTAAGCGCAGGTATTTCACCTGAAAACGAGGTTAACCCCATAAATGGCTTTTCTGCGTCCGCACGTTCGTAAATAACCTCGGCAGCCGTATGTCCGTGAGCTGCAAAATGCAGCTTGTTTTGAACAATTTTAAAAAATTTAATAGATTCGGCGGCTTTCGGATTGTAATCAATACTGGTTGCATATAAATCAAGAACTTGCCTGTAAAGAACTTTTTCAGAGGAACGAATATCTCTGATACGGTCAAGCAACTCTTTCCAATAAGAACCTCCGCCGTTTCCTTTCAATCGCTCATCATCAAGTGCAAATCCTTTTTGCATATATTCTTTTAAAATACCTGTAGCCCAAATCCTAAACTGTGTACCGCGAAGCGATTTTACACGGTATCCTACGGAAATAATAACATCAAGATTGTAAACTTTTGTAATATTACGCTGCGTTTTTCCTTCTATTGCGCCGTGCGGACTGGTTGTTGTAATTTCTGCAACAACCACTTTTTCGTCCAATTCTCCTTCGGTAAAAATATTTCTGATATGTCGGGAAATTGTGGACTTATCTCTTTGGAATAATTCCGCCATCTGTTCCTGCGACAGCCAAACTGTGTCGCCGTCAAAGGTTGCTTCTACCTTTGTAGTACCATCGTCAGTGGTATAAATAATCAAGTCTGTATTCGGGTTCATAATATCCCTCCTTCAGAAATTGTTTCCCAATCGGCAACAATTTTTGTTATTTAGACTTTGCGAACTTCTGAGTCTTTACCTTAAAGAGTATTTAGCTTTAAATAAAGGCGATTGACTTTTTTTCCGTCAAAGTATATCATATCTCTGTAAAAAACGTCAGAAAATGACTTGATAAAGTCCGTATGATATTAAAATTCATAGGGCGAGGTTGAAACCATAAGCATTCTTACGATTTCGTCGGAGTTATTTTCCCACCTATGACCGATGGAATTCGGATAATAAAGGGTATCGTTTTTTTCAAGCTCATATTTGCGGTCGCCCTCCAGGTCGAATGTGAGACGACCCTCCAGTATGAATACAAATTCTTCTCCGCCGTGATGGCTGTAGCTGCCCGAATCGGCATGAGGGGGAGTTTCCACAAGGGCGGCGTACATCTCGTTTTTGCCCTGTATAATAAGGGATTCCTTTATTTGTCTGCCGTTGCTTATGTTTCTTATAAAAGGCTCGTGTACGGCTCTTTTTACAAGTCTTATTTTGGGTTTATCTTCTTCTAAAAACAGGGAAAATACAGGAACTTCAAGGGCGTCGCATATTGCCTTCAACGTAATGAGATTGGGTGAATTTTTACCGGTTTCTATCTGGCTGATCGTACTTGCTGCGATATTGGAGGCGGCGGAAAGGTCTCGGATAGACATATCCTTGTTTATGCGGTGCTGTTTCAGCTTGTTCCCTATAGATTCAATATCCAATTGGTAACACCACCTAAATTTTAAAGTTTACACATTATATCAAAATATAACAATTAAGTCAATTGAGCGAAATGCCAGTTGGCTGAGTATCGGGAGGAAAGAAATGAACGGTTTATTAAACGAAGTAAAACAGCTTCACGGACAGGTAATCGAGTGGAGGAGACATTTTCATCAAAATGCCGAGCTATCATTCGAGGAGTACAAGACGTCGGACTTTATAGAGGAAAAGCTTAAAAGTTTCGGCAACATAGAAATATCGCGTCCTACAAAGACAGGCGTAATCGGAAAAATATACGGCAAGAAAGAAGGTCCTGTCATTGCTTTAAGAGCGGATATAGACGCGCTTCCCATGACGGAGACAAACGACCTTCCTTTTGTATCCGTAAACAAAGGAGCAATGCATTCCTGCGGACATGACGGACATGCGGCAATGCTCCTTGGAATAGCGAAGCTTTTTTCGGAAAAGACGGAACAGCTGAAAGGTACTCTTGTTTGCATATTCCAGCATGCGGAGGAGGTTCCCCCCGGAGGCGCAATCGAAATGGTAAGAGCGGGCGTTATGGAAGGCGTTGACGAAATATACGGAATACACCTTTCATCAAACTATCCTACGGGAAAATTCGGCGTTGTCAGCGGCCCTCTCACATCGGCAACGGACAGATTTGATATAAAGGTAATCGGCAAGGGCGGACATTCGTCTCTTCCCGAGCAGTGTGTCGACCCTATTGTAGCGGCTGCCCAGATAGTAACGGGACTCCAGAATATTGTGGCGAGAAGAATAAGCGCATACGATACGGCGGTTCTTTCCGTATGCCAGATACACGGCGGCGACGCCTACAACATAATACCGGGAGAGGTTACAATAACAGGCTCCGTAAGGACGTTCTCCAAGGAACTAAGAAACAATATGCCTGTTATGATAAAGGAAATATCCGACGGAATAGCCGCAAGCATGGGCGCGAAATGCGAGGTTTCCTATGAAAGAGGATATGATTCCGTAGTAAACGACGAGGCGCTTACGGATACTGCAAGGGAAGTTATAGCGGACTGGTTCGGACAGGAAGCCGTTTTGGAAATACAGCCCGTAATGCCGGGAGAGGACTTCTCCGCCTTTACGGAAGCAGCCGGCTGCCCCGGCGTTTTCGTTGAAATAGGAACGAGAAACGAAGAAAAAGGAACGACAAGACCTCATCATAACACAACATATCTTATGGACGAGGACGGACTCTATTACGGCACTGCGTTTTTTGCGGCTATGATAGAGAAAAAGATGATGTAAAAACGGAGGTTTTTTTATGGCAGTTATAAATGTTACCGCCGAAGCTTCGGATTCCACAAGGACTTATATAAAAACGGGAGGACACAGTATCGTAATCGACGAGCCGCCTTTGTTCGGCGGAGAGGATACTGCGCCAAGTCCCGTGGCGATGTTTCTGGCGTCGCTGGCAGGTTGTATAAACGCCATCGGACAGTGGGTTTCCAAGGAAATGGATTTTAAAATAGAAAGACTGTATGTAAATATAGACGGAGAGGTTGACGGAACGGCTTTCTTTACGGGCAGTAAGGAAAAAAGAGCGGGATTTTCAAATATTGACGTTTCCATAGAACTGGAAGCCGACATAAGTGATGAAAAGAGAGCGTTATGGCTGAAAAACGTAGTGGAAAGATGTCCTGTGTCGGACAACATAATGAACATGACTCCCGTTAATTTTAATGTAAAATAATATATATTATTGTTTGTTTTGGTCTATTTGTGAATTGACAAAACGAATAATATTCGATATAATGAACACAATTCGTAGGACAGCCGGTGGAGTCTGACATTAAGTTTTTTGCTCCATAACTGTCCTATTTTTAAATAGGGAGATGCGCATATATGAAAGAGAAAAGAAAGGTGTTTCTGTTGGCGCTTCCGTGTGCAATTACGTTGCTTGCGGCATTCATTATACCTATGGTATACACGTTTATAAAGGCGCTTTTGACAGACAACCTTACGTATTACACAAAGTTTTTTACAGATCCGTTTTATTTGAAAATATTTAAGAACACAGCTGTTCTTTCCGTAAAGACAACCGTTCTTACGCTTCTTTTGGGTTATCCGACGGCATATTTTATAGCCAGGACAAAGTCCAAGATAAAAGGGTTTCTTATAATAGCGACAATATTCCCGTTTCTTGTCAGTGCGGTCATCAGGGCGTACGGCTGGATGGTAATACTGGGCGGTTCGGGACTTTTAAACCAGATACTTATGAAATGGAACCTTATAGAGGCTCCGTTAAACATAATGTATACGGAAACGGCGGTTATGATAGGTATGGCGCAGCTGCTCCTGCCTTATATGATACTTGCCATAACGGGCGTTATACAGTCCATAGATAAAAATGTGGAAAACGCCGCAAGAAGCCTCGGCGCAAACCCCGTACAGACATTTGTAAAGGTAACGTTTCCTTTAAGCGCTCCCGGCGTAATATCAGGCTGCATACTTGTGTTTACCATGAGCATGACGTCTTATATCACTCCTCAGCTTTTGGGAGGGGCGCAGTACCTGACTATGACGACTCTTATATACAACCAGATAAAGACTACATATAATCTGGAGTTTGCCAACGCTATATGCTATATACTTGTATTTGCCATACTTGTATTCCAGGTAGTGTCCAACGGCCTGAGCAACAGCGTAAATAAAAGATTGGGAAGTGGAAAAAATGCGTGAAGACAGAGTAAACTGGTTCAGCAAGCTGATTACTATACTGACATATACGTTTATACTTGCGCCGATGCTAATAATCGTCGCGGTATCTTTCAACCCGAGCGCGGCGATAACTTTCCCTCCGGAAGGGTTTTCGCTGAAATGGTATCAGAATATTTTTACGGGACATACGGACTTTGTAACGGGCTTTGCAAACAGTATTAAAATAGCCGTAATCGCTACAATATTCGATATATTTATAGGCGTTTTCGCCTCGCTGAGCGTTACGAAGTATAATTTTAAGGGAAAGAGCCTGCTTGTATCGTTTTTTACAAGCCCCATGTTCATTCCGTCCATATCGTTTGCGTTCGTGCTTATGAGAACTACGGCTTCAATCAAAATGTTCACGCCTTTTACGAAGATTTTGATCGGACATATCGTTATAATACTTCCGTATATAATACGAAACACCATGAGCGTGCTTATAAATTTCAACTGGACTTTGGAGGATGCGGCGGCAAGCCTCGGCGCAAATCCGAGACAGGTGTTCTTTAAGATAACGCTTCCGCTTATAAAGCCGGGCATAATATCGGGCGCCATGCTTGCGTTCCTTTATTCGTTTGACGAGGCTGTAATAAGCAGCTTCCTCACTTCGGCAAAATTTACGACAATGCCGATACAGATTATAAACTATATGGAGTTCCAGTTTGACCCGACGGTAGCCGCCATAGCAACGATACTTATGGCTTCGTCGCTTATAATAATGCTTGTTATAAACAAGCTGGTCGGTCTTGACTCTATGGTAAACTAAGGAGGAATAATCGGTGGGATACCTTAAACTGAACAATCTGACAAAGAAATACGGCGACTTTACCGCTGTATCGAATATAAATATAGATTTGGAAAAGGGCGAAATGGTTGCCCTTCTGGGCGGCAGCGGCTGCGGAAAAACTACCATACTGCGTATGATAGCCGGATTTATAGAGCCTAACGAGGGTACTGTTGAAATAGACGGAAACGTAATGAACAAAATACCGGCATACAAAAGAAACGTGGGTATTTTCTTCCAGAACTATGCGCTGTTTCCCCATATGACGGTTTTCGACAACGTAGCTTTCAGTCTGAAGCTGAAAAAACTGCCGAAAGACGAAATAAAGAAAAAAGTAGAGGATATATTGGAGCTTGTAAAGCTTGTAGGCTTAGGCGAGCGTTATCCCAGAGAGCTTTCGGGAGGACAGCAGCAGAGGGTTGCCCTTGCGAGAGCGCTTGTTATGGAGCCTAACGTACTCCTTTTGGACGAGCCTTTAAGCAACCTGGACGCACAGCTGAGAATAGAAATGCAGGTGGAAATAAAGAGGATACAGCGTCATCTCGGTCTTACGACTATAATCGTTACCCACGACCAGGAAGAGGCGGTTTCCCTTGCCGACAGGATAATAATAATGAATGCGGGACATATATACCAGATGGGCACGCCCAAATATGTGTTCAACCATCCGGCTTCTCCTTTTGTTGCGGACTTCATGGGTTTCTCCAATTTTGTGGAAGGAACTGTGGATTCTGTTGACAGCGAAAGAATATCGGTTAAAACATCCACAGGCATTACGGTATCTTCCACAGACGGTGAGAGCCACCGCGTGGAAAAAGGCGAAAAGGCAATCTTTACGGTAAGACCCGAAAACGTAATCGTACTGGATAAGGAAGAACCCGGCTGTCTTAAAGGAAAAGTAATGAATGTTACATACAAGGGAAACATGACAAGGATAGATGTGGAAGGCATTTTCGACGAGGTTTTCCATGTCAGCAGTTATGATTATGACGGACCTTCCGCCGGAGAGGAAATATATTTGTCCATACCGGAATCGAAGGTTATCATATATAAAAAATAATTTACTTAAATCTTTTTGATTGAAAGGAGAAAAAACGATGAAGAAATTTTTATCAGTTATGCTCGTTGCGGCTATGTCGGTTTCGGCTTTAACAGCATGCGGTTCATCAGAAGAGCCTGCTGAAAACGCAGAAACAGCGGAAACAACGGAAGGCGGAGAGACAGACTTCACAGGAGCAGAGCTTACAGTATGCACATGGGGCGGCTCTACAGGAGCGGCTACAAAGGAACTTGCCGCTGACTTCGAAGAAAAGTACGGATGTACTGTAGTATTCGACGAAGTAAACGCCAATGCAGACCGTATCGCAAAAATTCAGTCTCAGGTAGAATCAGGCAATGTTGAAACAGACGTTGTATACCTTTCAGGCGCTTATGCAAAGCAGGGCGAGGCTCTTGAACTCTTCGAGAAGATTGACACAAATGTTGTAAAAAACATTGATAATCTTTATGATTTTGCTAAAAACGACACAGGCTACGGCCCTATGGTTACAGTAGGACGTTACGGTATCATGTACAACGAGGACGTTCTTAAAGAAAAGGGACTTGAACCCCCTACATCATACCTTGACCTTTTCGATGACAAATATGCAGGTCTTGTAGCTCTTCCCGCTATGTCAGGAACAGCAGGCCCTTACATCTTATCAAAGATAGCGGAAGACCTGGGCGGAAGCCTTGACGACCGTCAGGCAGCGCTTGACCTTTACGCTGAAAAGAAAGATAACATCGGTATGTGGTATACATCAGACCTTGTTCCCGCTCTTACAAACAAGGAAGTAGCGGTAACAGTATACATGGACTTCATGATTCCCGCACTTAACGCTTCGGGACTTAACATGAAGTGGGTAGACGCAGAAGAAGGAAACTTCGCAGACGACGTATTTATCAACGTTGTTAAAGACGCTCCTAACAAGGAACTTGCTCAGCTTTTCGTAGACTTCGCTCTTGAAAAGGAAACTCAGGAAAAATTCACACAGCTTAACAACGAGTCTCCTACAAATAAATTAGCCGAAGTATCTCCCGAACAGGACGAACTTATCTGCTACGGTCAGGAAGAATTTGATAACTGTACATTCTTTGATTATAACCACCTTAACGAGCTTAAACCTACGTTAATCGAGGAATGGCAGAAGATTGTTGCCTAAGACACAATAACAATCAAAAAGGCTGCCCGAAGGGGCAGCCTTTATATATAACATGTTTATAAATTAATTTTTGTACCTGTGTGCAACGGTACGAAGAAATCCAGTTCTTTAAATGCTTCCATGGCGTCGGGGCCTGTACAGTGTCCTGCGGCGAGCAGTTTCAGCGGTGATTTTTTAAGGGCGGCTATTGTTTTTTCCGTCCTGTCGAAATCAAAAGCCACAAGATGCGTTCCGCCTATAAACGCCTTTACGGGTTTTTTCAGCATTTTTTGCACATAAGTACAAATATTGATTACACCGTGATGACCGCACCCTGTCATTACGATTATACCGTCTCCGTTATCTACGGCAAGGATACATTCGTCCCTGTAATCGTCGGTAACAAATTCGTTGTTTACTTTTATAACGTCATCGGGACAGATTTCCTCAAAGGGGCATGTCCTTTCTATGTTGGAAAGTATATATATTTCCTCATCGGGGAAAGGTTTGAAAACGTCTTCGCATATTCCTATGAACGGTATGTGTTTCCTTTGGAGATACTGTGGGGAAAGTCCCGACATTGTGGGAAAATAATACTCCCCGTTGTCTTTTTTCTTCCAGTAGCGTTCGCAGAACATATATCTGCTGAAATATAAGGGCGCATTTAATGAATTATTTTCCGTCAAACGCAGTATTCCGTCCGTATGGTCGAAATGCCCGTGGGAAAGCACAACGGCGTCTGTCCTTGACAGGTCGATACCGAGTGTTTCGGCGTTGTCGAAACATTTTCCGCTGCTGCCCGTATCAAGTATTATACTGCGGCGGTCGGTTTGTATGTGGAGCGAAAGACCGAAGTCGGCGCAAAGACGGCTGTCCTCCGATATGTTTTCGGAAAGGGCTGTAATAGTTATTGGCATAGCGTAACCTCCGTTATTTTTATTATGATGAATATTATAAATGACGGATAAAACATATACAACTTTTTTTTATTTTTACGGAAATAAGCGGTTCTTATCACTTTAATTTTAAAGAGTTATAAAACCGCCGTAATGCAGAAAAATATTATAATTTTAAGGAGGCAGATATTATGAACAATCATGTTATCGACGTAGCTCTCGGTAACGCGGCAGCCGATATGGTAATAAAAAACGGCAGACTGCTCAACGTACACACGGGAGAAATTTACGAAACGGAAATCGCAATCGCAGATAAGGTTATAGCGGCTGTAGGTTCCCTCGGAGAAAAGACCGTAGGCGAAAATACAAAGGTAATAGACGCCGCAGGAAAAATAATGGTTCCCGGATTTATCGACGCGCATATACATTTTGAAAGCAGTATGCTTACATATACGGAGTTCAGCCGTATGGTTGTAAAGCACGGTACAACTGCCGTTGCGACAGACCTTATGGAAATAGCCATCGTTGCTGGCGAGGACGGAATCAATGCGGTTCTTGAAGAATCGGAAAGCTGTCCCGTTAAGCTCCTTCAGCCTATCCCTGCGTTTATGAGCGAGGAAGGCGAGCTTCAGACAATAGGCGCGGCTCTCTATCCCGAACTTATCGAGAAGTTCATACAGAAACCCCATGCGGTAGGTCTTGCGGAAGTTCTTTATCCGCCTATCCTCAACAAAAGCCCTCTTTCGGCATGGATGTTAGAGCTTGCGGAAAAATTCGGAAAGACGGCGGAAGGACACGCGCCTGCGCTTTACGGAGCGCCCCTTAACGCATACGCTTCAACAGGTATCCGTTCAGACCACGAAAGCACAAATAAGGAAGAGGCTCTCGGCAAGCTGAGAGCGGGACTTCGTGTTCTTATCCGTGAAGGCTGCGCAGCCAAAGACCTTGACGCCTGTGTAAAGATGATTACGGAAAATAATGTTGATACAAGACACTGCGCCCTTGTAAGTGATGACATAGACATGCTTCATATCCACGAAAAGGGACACCTTGATTATAAGATAAGACGTTGTATAGAAGCGGGCGTAGACCCTGTAAAGGCTATCCAGATGGCTACTATCAACCCTGCGGAAAGCCTTAAGATAGACGACAAATACGGTTCTATCGCACCCGGAAAATGTGCGGATATCGTATTCCTTTCAGACCTTGAAAACTGCGTTGTAGACAGCGTAATTTCCAACGGCGAATGTGTTGTTGAAAACGGAAAATGTCTTATAGAGTACAAGAAGCCTCAGTTAAAGGACGTTATGCTTAACACGGTAAAACTTAATAACGCAGTTACGGCAGACGACCTTGTTATCAAGGCAGAGGGAACAAAAGCAACTGTAAGAGTTATCGGAGCACAGCCTACATCTCTTCTTACAGACGCACTCGAGGCAGAACTTGACATAGTTGACGGCGTTGTACAGCCTAAGGCTGACGAGGATATACTCCGTATTGCCTGCGTAGAGCGTTACGGCAAGGGCGGAAGTATCGGAAAGTCATTCATAAAGGGATTCGGCATATCAAAAGGCGCTATCGCCACATCGGTAGGACATGACCACCATAATATAACGGTCGTAGGTTCCGATGCAGAGGATATGGCTGTTGCGGTAAACCGTATACACGAGCTTAACGGCGGTATCGTTATAGCCGAGGACGGAAAGATAAAATATGAGCTTCCTCTTCCTATCTGCGGACTTCTCACAGACCTTAACGGTGAGGAAAGCGCCCTTGTGCTTAAGGAAATGCAGGAAGATCTCCACTCAAAGGGATGTGAAATGGAATCTCCTTATATGACTCTTGCGTTCATCACTCTTATATTTATTCCTTTCTACGGAATAACAGACAAGGGATTGGTTGACGTTATCAACGGAAAATTAGTAGACCCTATTATCTCCGTTAAATAATTTAGATAAGGATGGATTGAATAATGAGAGAAAAAAGAACATATATCAAAAACGCCTATATAATTTCAATGAACGATGACAAGCAGGTTTTCGAAAACGGCGGCGTTCTTATTGTAGACGATAAAATAAAGGCTGTGGGAAAGATTGACGAGAAGGAAATTTTCCCCGATACAAAGATAATAGACGCTAAGGGTAAAATCGTAATGCCCGGTCTTATAAACACACATGTACATACTTCTCAGCAGCTGGAAAGAGGTATGGGCGACGACGTAGACCTTCTTACATGGCTTACCGACCGTACATTCCCCTATGAGTCAAGCATGACTCCCGAGGATTCCTATGTATCTACTTTGCTCTGCCTTGTGGAACAGATACGTTCGGGCGTTACAACAATAGCCGAGCCGGGCGGACAGTTTGTACCGAGCATGTGCAAGGCTGTAGCGCAGTCGGGTATAAGAGGTATCCTTGCAAAATCCTCAATGGACTACGGCGACAACCTTCCTCCCGTATGGAGACGTTCCACACAGGAAGAGCTTGACGTTCAGGAACAGGATCTTAAGGACTGGAACAACACATACGACGGACGTGTTAAGGTATGGTTCGGTTTAAGAACGCTTTTCAACGATTCCGATAAACTGGTTTTGGGTACAAAGGAACTTGCGGACAAATATAACGTAGGTATCCACATGCATGTTGCCGAAGCAAAAGCGGAAGTTGAGTATGTAAAGGAAACCAAAGGCGTACCGACTGTAACCCACTTAAGAAATCTGGGCGTTTTGGATAAGAACCTTCTTGCAGTTCATACTGTATGGCTTACCGACGAAGAAGTCGATATGTTCAAGGAATATGACGTAAAGGTTTCCCATAACCCCGCTTCGGCAATGAGAGTTCTCGGTTTTGCGAAAATACCTAAGATGCTCAAAAAGGGAATATGCGTATCAATCGGTACAGACGGAGCTTCCGCTAACAACCGTATGACAATGATTGACGAAATGTACGTTACATCGCTTATACATAAAGGCTGGAGACTTGACCCTACGGTAGTTAAGGCAGAAGAAATAATAACAATGGCTACAACAAACGGCGCAAAGGCGCTTCTCTGGGAAGACGAGATAGGCGCGCTTAAACCCGGTATGAAAGCCGACCTTATAATAATCAACCCCGATTCCGCAGCTATGCTGCCCATACACGACCCTATAGCCAACATAGTAACGGCTATGCACGAGTCCAATGTGGAATCCGTTATGTGTAACGGAGAGTGGGTAATGAAAGACAGAGTTATCCTTACTCTTGACGAACAGGCTATACTTGAGGAAGCGAAAATACATGCGGAGGCAATCAGAAAGAGAGCCGGAATAGTTCTCCCCGACAGATTCCCCGTAGTTAAATGCTGATAACGAAAAAAAGACCGCTGTTTAATAACAGCGGTCTGAAGGCGTCGACAAAATCGACGCCTTTCGTCGAAATCAGGATTTCGACGAGTTGATACAGTTGTAGAAACAGACAGGTTCCATCAGCAAAAATGCTTTGAAACCTGCTGTTTTCCTCGGCAGAAATGAATTCTGCCTGCGGATTCCACTCGGGAAACGGAGCTGTTTCCCGAACCCTTCCGCTAACCTAAAATCTGTTTGTCTACAATCTGAGACCGCTGTTTAATAACAGCGGTCTTTAATATGTTCAAAAATTTTCAGAATAATACTGTTTCGGGCTCCGTAAGGGAAGCTATAGTCGCATGCATGTCTTTGAGATAGAATACCGACATAGCGGGATTTTCTGCCGAGCCGTACATTTTCAGCAAATCGGGCATTACTTTAAATACGTTTTCCTTTGCCTGCATATTGTCGTTGTCGAAAACGACTTCGCCGTTGACGCGGACAAATTTTGTGTCGGGCGCCATTGTGCAGAACTCTACCCTCGGGTTTTTCTCCATCTGTTTACAAACCTTTTTGGGAAGAGCCGTTACCATATAAAATTTTCCGTCGAATACCATGTGGAAACCGAACGGTCTGACTCTCGGCTGACCCTCATCGTCCGTAGCCAGATAAAATACAGGATTTTTTTCCAAAAACTTTAACAATTCTTCCATTTTTACCATGCTCCCTTCTTGTCCTACAAATGTTTGTTATTACCTATATTATATACCTTTGAACCATAATAACAATACAAAATTGAAAAAAGTGTTCCCAAAAAAGTACTTGCAGTTTAGTTGATAAAAATATGGATTTGTTCAATTAGTATACTTGTTTGAACCATAAAAAAGTGCTATAGTAAATTTGATAGCATATATTTAATTTTAAAGCAATAAAATATGCAATTATATAATTTATTATCCGAATACTTATATCTTAGGCGGTACGGCAAAAATACGAGGGATTGCCTCGATTTTATATCCGCCTGTCTGCCGAAGGTAGAAAGCTATCAAATGCAGAGGAAACCGGGAGGAAAAAGCTATGGGCAAAAAGTATGTTTACATGTTCAGTGAAGGCAATGCGTCCATGAGAAATCTTTTGGGCGGCAAGGGCGCGAATCTTGCGGAAATGACGGTTATGGGTCTTCCTATACCACAGGGTTTCACAGTTACTACGGAAGCTTGTACAGAGTACAACGAAGGCGGAAAGATTCTTTCGGAGGAAATGACGGCTCAAATCGAAGAGGCTCTTAAAAAATTGGAGTCTATTGCGGGTAAAACACTTGGAGATAATGAAAATCCCCTTCTTGTTTCGGTACGTTCGGGCGCGAGGGCGTCAATGCCGGGTATGATGGACACCGTCCTTAACCTGGGTCTTAACGACGTTTCTGTAATCGGTCTTGCAAACGCTACGGGAAACGAGCGTTTCGCATACGATTCGTACAGAAGATTTATTATGATGTTTGCCGACGTTGTAATCGGCGTTTCAAAGTCAAAATTCGAGAGAAAGCTTGACGAGTATAAGGAGCAGGTAGGCGCGAAATATGATACCGACCTTTCTGCCGAGGACCTTAAAAAGGTTACGGAAATGTTCAAGCAGATTTATCTTGAAGACCAGGGAACGGAATTCCCGCAGGATCCCAAGGAACAGCTTTTCGACGCGGTTATGGCTGTTTTCCGTTCATGGGATAACCCCAGAGCTTTTACATACAGAAGAATGAACGATATTCCTTACAGCTGGGGAACTGCCGTTAACGTACAGATGATGGTATTCGGAAACATGGGCGATACTTCCGGTACGGGAGTTGCATTTACAAGAAACGCCGCTACAGGCGAAAAGATGATATTCGGAGAATATCTCATAAACGCACAGGGCGAGGACGTTGTTGCCGGCGTAAGAACGCCGAAGCCTATAGCGACTCTTGAAAAAGATATGCCCGACGTTTATGTTGAGTTTATGAATATAGCCAATAAACTGGAACAGCATTACAAAGATATGCAGGATATGGAGTTCACCATTGAAAAAGGCAAGCTCTACTTCCTTCAGACAAGAAACGGAAAGAGAACGGCAAACGCCGCCCTTAAAATAGCCGTTGATATGGTAGACGAGGGACTTCTCACAACAGACGAGGCTCTTCTCAGAGTAGAGCCGAAACAGCTTGACCAGCTTCTTCATCCGGCTTTTGACCAGAATGCGCTTAAAGCGGCAAAATCTCTGGGAAAAGGTCTTCCGGCTTCACCGGGAGCAGGCGCAGGTAAAGTATACTTTACGGCGGAGGACGCAAAGGCTGCCGCAGACGCAGGCGAAAGAGTAGTTCTTGTCAGACTGGAAACGTCTCCCGAGGACATCGAAGGTATGGCTGCCGCAGAAGGCATACTTACCGTAAGAGGCGGTATGACAAGCCATGCGGCCGTTGTTGCAAGAGGAATGGGACGCTGCTGCGTATCGGGCTGCGAGTCTATTAAGATGAACGAAGAACTTAAAGAATTTACTCTCGGCGGAGTTACTTTCCACGAGGGAGATTATATAAGCCTTGACGGCTCAACCGGAAATATCTACGGCGAAGATATACCTACGGTTAAGCCCGAAATATCGGGAAACTTTGCAAAATTCATGTCATGGGCAGACGCAAGAAGAGACCTTAAGGTAAGAACAAACGCAGATACGCCCCATGACGCGCGTACGGCTCTCGAGTACGGCGCAGAGGGTATCGGACTTACGCGTACGGAGCATATGTTCTTTGAGGAAGGCAGAATACTCAAGTTCCGTAAGATGATACTTTCCGACAGCGTAGAGGAGAGAGAAAAGGCTCTTGAAGGAATTATACCTTATCAGAAAGACGACTTTGTGGGAATATATAAAGCCATGCTTGAAAGACCCGTTACAATACGTCTTCTTGACCCTCCTCTTCATGAGTTCCTTCCCAATACGGATGAGGAATTTGCCGTTCTTGCAAAGGAAATGGGCAAGACTGTTGAGGAACTGAAGATAAAGGCAAGAGGCCTTCACGAGCTTAACCCTATGATGGGACACAGAGGCTGCCGTCTTGCGGTTACATACCCCGAAATAGCGAGAATGCAGGCAAGAGCCATAATAGAGGCCGCCATTGAAGTAAATAACGAACTTAATATAAATATTGTTCCCGAAATAATGATTCCTCTTGTAGGCGAGGTAAAAGAGTTCAACTTTGTAAAGGACGTTGTTGACGAGACGGCAAAAACGGTTATTGCCGAAAAAGGCGCTAAGCTCGATTACCTTATCGGAACTATGATAGAAATACCGAGGGCATGTCTTACGGCTGATAAGATTGCCAAGGAAGCGGAGTTCTTCTCATTCGGTACAAACGACCTTACGCAGATGACATACGGTCTTTCAAGAGACGACGCAGGAAAGATACTTGCCGACTATATTGACAAGATTATCTATGAGGGCGACCCTACGGCAAAGATAGACAGAGAGGGCGTAGGCCAGCTTATGAAGATGGCTGTTGAAAAGGGCAAAGCAGTGCGCCCCGACATCCACTTGGGAATATGCGGAGAACACGGCGGAGATCCTTCTTCCGTAGAGTTCTGCCATATGATAGGTCTGGACTATGTATCATGTTCGCCTTTCCGTGTGCCTATCGCAAGACTGGCTGCGGCACAGGCTGCTATAAATTATCCCAGAACAAAATAAAAACTAATCAGACAGAGACCCGAACGGCATGCCCGTTCGGGTCTTTTGGAATAACTTTTTATCGTATTTTTATAAATTTTAAGAAAAAAATAAATTATATAATGTTCTCTAATTTAATCCGATATGTTATACTAAACTTTATAGATTTGTTATGTCCTTATCCGGGGGTGAGAATATGGTAGGACAAAACCTGACGTCTTTGTTCAGAGGCGTTGACTTCTCCACTATGGTCAGACCGGAAATCGGTATACTTGACCTTCTGGATATTCTTATGGTCGCTTTTATCGTATATAAAATATTGAACTGGGTAAAAGAAACAAGAGCATGGACTCTGTTTAAAGGCCTTGTTGTATTCTTTGTTTTTTATGCGTTTGCGACGCTTTTACAGTTGAATACGATACATTGGATTTTGTCCAAAACCCTGTCGGTAGGAATTATCGCCTTTGTAATACTTTTTCAGCCGGAACTGCGAAAGGCGTTGGAACAGCTGGGCAACGGCAAGATAATAAGAAACATGTTCAAGTTCGAGATTCAGGATGAAGAGGACGAGGACGATGTAAAGACCATAGACGAAATAGTTACGGCGGCAAAGAAGATGGCAAGCGTAAAAACAGGCGCGTTGATACTTGTGGAAAGGGACGTTCCTCTGGGAGACCATATAAGGACGGGAATACCCGTGGACGGACTTGTAACAAGCCAGCTTCTTATAAATATATTCGAGCATAATACTCCTTTGCACGACGGCGCGGTTGTCATAAAAAATAACAGAGTGGCTGCGGCTGCATGTTTCCTGCCGCTTACGGAAAACAAGGTAAGCATGGAGCTTGGCACAAGACACAGGGCTGCCATAGGCGCAAGCGAGGTTTCCGACGCGGACATTATCGTTGTTTCGGAGGAAACGGGTTATATTTCCCTTGCCAGAAGCGGAGTTATTTACAGAAACATTACTCCCGACGAGTTAAAAAGAATGTTAAACGCAAGGAAAAAAGAAAGCGCCCATGTGAAAAAGAAAATTATGCGCTGGAAAGGCAGGCGGTCCGACGATGAAAAACAGTAATAACTTTACCAAAGACATTGGATGGAAGCTTCTTTCCCTGGCAATAGCGGTGGCGTTGTGGTTTATGGTAATAAATACGGAAAATCCTTTGGAGACAAGGTCATATACGGCTTCCGTACAGATACAGAATGAGGAGTCGCTTTTTGAGAGAGGCTACGTTGTTGTAAACGAGGACGAAATCAATTCAACCAGAGTAATGGTAAGGCTGAGGGGCCAGAGACTGGCTTTGGATACGCTTTCGCAGAGCAATACGAAGGTGCAGGCTATAGTGGATTTGAGCAACGTAATATATTCCTATAACGGCGAACCCGTATCGGTTCCGGTAAATATAGTGATACCGAGCGTTGTAAATAACAGTTTTGAAATACTTTCAAAATCCGTGCAGAGCGTAACCGTGGATATACAGCCTTATATAAATAAGGACTTTACCGTGAAACCCGTTGTAAATTACAGTGATGAAAGTTCGGGAGAACTTATAAACACGGTAACCTCGCCGAGTACGATTACGGCATACGGAGCTAAAAGCGTAATAAACAGCATAGCCGAGGTAAGGGCTTCCGTAACGCCGGAGGTTTTGGAAAACGATATGGTTATGACTGCCGTTCCGACTGCATACGATGCGGAAGGAAATGTTGTCAATAACGTAACGTTCAGTTCAAGCGAACTGTCGGTAAAAATAAGCATGGACGATATGAAATCCGTCAGAATAGCCGTTGATACTACGGGAAGACCGGCGGAAGATTATCAGGTTACGGGATTGTATTTAAGTCCGGAAACAATAGATGTGGCAGGCAGTGAAGAGGCTTTGTCGGGCATAAGCGTCATTAGGCTTCCCGATATAGATATAGCCGGCATGGACAGTAATATAATAAAAACCTTTGACATAGGCGATTATCTGCCGGATGGAGTGCGCATTGTCGGAGGAACGGATACCGTAACGGCAACCGTTACATTGGAACGGAATGAAGAGAAAAACATAGTTATACCTGCCGACAGTATTACGGATAACGGAACGACTCCGGAAGGTCTTACGGCACATATAGAGAGCGAAGACATTGAAATTACTGTCAGCGGTCCTGCCGGAAAGCTGGAACTTGTCGACGGTGTCAACGCTTATGTGGATTTAAGCGGATATGAGGCCGGAACATACGAAGATGTGCCTGTCGTTATCGAACTGCCGGACGATGTTTCTATGACATCGGAGACAGTGGGCGTAACCGTGGTTTTATCATAGGGTGTATATGGGAAGGCTGATATATCGGTCTTCCCTTTTTATAAAGGAGAACAATATGCGCAGCAAAAATAAAGGAAAGGCTAAAGAATGGCTGAGGGCTGTCATTGACGCGGCAGTCATTCTTTTGATAATGTTTGTTTTCCTTTGGCCGACAAAAGTAGAGGGTGTATCCATGTGTCCTTCCGTAAACGATAACGACAGGGTTGCTATATGCAGGTTTGCGGCGGTTGCCGATATGTACGGCAGAGGCGATCTTGTGGTGTTTGACATGGACGACTATAAGGAAAACATGATAAAAAGGATAATAGCAGTCGGAGGCGATACGGTTCTTATAAAGGACGGAAACGTATATGTAAACGGCGAGCTTGTCCATGAGGATTATATACAGGGCTATACAGACGGATATGTTTATATGTCCGTGCCGACGGACAGCGTTTTTGTAATGGGAGATAACAGAGAAAAAAGCATAGACAGCAGACGTTTCGGTACGGTAAAGAAAGACGATATTTACGGAAAGGTGCTGTTGAGATATTTTCCGTTTAATAAAATAACAATATTCGGCTAGTCAGTCATAAAAAACCTTCCGATGACTATATTTATATATAGAATACACCAGGGAGGTTATTTTTATGTCATTGGAAGCGGCAACGGAGAAAATCAAATTTATCAGCAGGGGAAAAGGGGACGGCGTGCAGATATTGACAGAGGGAGACATGATAGTCCCCGACATAAACCCCGATATATATCAGATACTTAAGGCAGACGAGGACGTTATAATAGACAAAGTAAAGGCAGAGCAGGGAAGAATAGGCTTTTCCGGAAGAATAGCCGTTTCCGTTTTGTATTACGGTAAAAAAACCGACAGTCCCGTCAGCTTTATGAAAGCGGAGTTTCCCATAGAGGATTATATAATGACAGACGATACCGACGAAAACAGCGACGCGGACATAACGGCGGAGATAATACATACGGACTACAGGCTTGTAAACGACAGAAAAATAAACGTAAAAGCGGTTACGGGCATAAAGCCGTCATGGAGCAACGGCGTAGAAACCGAAGCGGTAAAAACCGTCGGCGGAGACGATTATTTACAGAGTAAGACAGGCATAATAAATACGGGAGACATAAGGGAAAGGATTACGGAGGAATTCAACATAAGGGAAACCCTAAACATTCCGGCAGGTAAACCCGATATAGCGGAAATATTGGAAACAACTGCGGATATATGCCGAAGAGAGGTCAGGGTGTCGGACGGAACAGCACATATTAACGGCGATTTGCGGATAAACGTCATGTATATAAGCGCCGACGAAAAGCCCGTTGCCCAGTCTGCGGAATTTACGGTTCCCTTTGATATAAGCGCCGACGTTCCCATGGGCGACCCGTTCTGTATGGTCAGGCTGAAACCTTTTGTTACATCGGCTGAAATAGAAGGGGACATAAGCGGCGACCCGAGAGCGGTTGACATAAACATATTAATAACGGCGGTTATCAAAGTATTCGGACAAAATACTCAGACTCTTTTGGAGGACGCATATTCATTGGCGGCACCGTTGGAAATAACAAGGGAAAACGTCGATTATACCGAGCTTTTCGGAAGAAACAGGGCGCAGGGCATATACAGGGGAACGGTTACGGCAGATTCTTCACAGCCCGAAATGATGCAGATAGTAAAAGCGTGGGGAAATATAAGGAACGGAAACGTAACCGTGGAAGATAACATTATAACGGCGGAAGGCACAGCCGATATGAAACTTATGTATATAGCCAAGGACGACAATATGCCGCTTAATATTGCGCAGACGTCCGTACCCTTTTCACAGGTCATAGAGATAAAGGGAGTAAAAGAAGGCATGACAGCGGACGTTGTTACGGAAATAGAGGATATAGCGTTCAGTATCCTTTCCGACAGAGAGGCGGAAATACGTATAACGCTCAGTTTCGACGCGGTAGTATGCGAAAATAAAAGTCGGGAAATCATATCCGACATAAAGGAAAGCGATGATGCCGAGGATATTCCCGTAAAGGGCGGAGCGGTAATATATACGGTCAAAAAGGGAGACAGCCTTTGGAGTATAGCGAAAAAATATCATACTACCGTAAACGATATATTGGAGCTTAACAAAAATAAAATAGAAGACCCCGATGTAATTTATCCGGGACAGAGATTTCTTATACTTAAGAAATTTGTATGACTATATTAAAGGCGGCTCTGTTGTGCTGATGGAAGATTAAGTATATAATGTACATAAGATAAAATGCGGTTGGGAGGTAATTTTTATGAAAAAAATTTTATATATTGCGGTATGCGCGGTTACCGCTTTTTCACTTTTCGGATGTACGCCGTCAAGTAACGGACAGGGTAATAATAATGAGGAACAAAGCGCACAGCAGGGCACGGAGGATACGGAATTTGCAAAAGCCGTAGAGGATTATTTTCCGACGGACGACATGTACCGCAGCTATAACGGTTATGCGGAAGCAGGTTTGGAAGTAAGGTTCGACGAGAAAGAACAGAAGGGTTCGGCAGTCATATATAAGTATGACGGAGCTATGAACGACGGTCGTGGCAGCTATGAAGACAGGGACGATGAAAGAACCTTTGAAGTAACATATACGGTTTCGGGAAATACTGTAAAAGAACATGTGGATAACGACGATTATATGGCTGAAAGCGAAAACAACGTGTATTCCAGAATAGCCGACCAGATAGTGCTTTCGGGTAAAATCGAGGAAGGCGAAAGCTGGGAGCAGGAAGTTAAACTGGACGGAAAAACCGTTACAGCCGTTACCACAATAACGGAAGTAACCGACGACAGCTTTAAAACCGTATTGGAAGCGGAAGCCGACGGATACAGAGACGGAAAGTATACTGAGGAAAGAACCTATACAAAATCAAAGGGCATAACTTCATTCAGCAATACTCCGCTCGGTTCGGACGAGGACGATATGCTCATATTCGGATACGGATATTCCGTTGAGAATAAGCAGTCCATAACCGGAATGATATAATTCGGGAAAATATAAAACTATAAAATAAAGCGGCGTTGCGTATGCTACGCCGTATTTTAATTTGCAAATGAAGCACAAAATAATATATAATGTATACAAACTTATCTTTGGGAGAGATACCTGATGAATGAAAGGGATTACACATATATATTTAAAAAGCTGTTGGAAATAACAGACGACGGTTTTGTCATAATAGATAAAGACGGAAAGGTTGCGGAGATAAACGAACAGTACTGTTCTTTTTTAAAAACATCCCGCAGCGAAGCCATAGGAAAGGACATTACCGAGGTAATAGAGACAACAAACCTGCTTAACCTTCTTAAATCTAAGGAAAGCGAAGAGGGAATGGTCATAAGGATAGGCGAAGACACAGGCTTTACGGAGGACGCCCTTGTCATAGTCAACCGTTCGGGCGTGTGCGATGAAAACGGGGAGACGGTCGGCGCATTGGCTCAGGTGAAATTCAGGCTGCAAACTATGGATTCTGCACAGAAGCTTATGAAAAAATATAAGGAACTGGAATATTATAAAGACGAGTATTTAAAAAACAGCGGTTCGCATTTCGATAAGGCGTTGGGCGACAGCGAGGTTTTCAGAGAAGTAAAAAAACAGGGATTAAAAGCCGCAAGAACGTCGTTCCCCGTACTTCTTACGGGAGAGACGGGAACGGGTAAGGAGGTTTTCGCCAACGCAATCCATAACAGCGGAGACAGAAAAGACAAGCCCATGGTAAGCATAAACTGCGCCGCCATACCCGGCGAGCTGCTGGAGTCGGAACTTTTCGGATATGAGGAAGGCTCTTTTACGGGAGCGAAAAAAGGCGGCAAAAAAGGAAAGATAGAGCTTGCCGACGAGGGAACGCTTTTCCTTGACGAAATAGGTGATATGCCGCTGAGTATGCAGGCAAAACTGCTGAGGGTTTTGCAGGAAAAGGAAATAGAAAAAATAGGCGGCTATAAAAGCATACCGGTAGATATAAGAATAGTAGCCGCAACAAGAAAAAATCTCGAGGAAATGATAGAAAACGGCCAGTTCAGGGAAGACCTCTATTACAGGCTCAATGTAATAAATATAGAAATGCCGCCCCTTAGAAAGAGGATCGGGGATATACCCGTTCTTGCCAGATATTTTTTAAACAGGCTGAATAACGAGTACAAGACAAATATAATAATGTCCAAGGAAGTAATAGACTGTTTCGAGAGTTATTCATGGCCGGGTAATATAAGGGAGCTGGACAACGTCATAAAAAGCGCCTATGCAACATGTGATTCTTATAAGATAAGAACGGTGGATCTTCCGTCGAAAATAGTTGCCAGCCATAAAATATCCGATACGGCGTCGGCTGCTGAAAATAAAAGGCTTTCGGTACTTATGGACGAGTATGAAAAAAATATTATTGTGGAGGAACTCAGAAGAAACGGCTGGAACTGCAAAAATGCCGCCGCAGAGCTGGGCATACACAAAAGCCTGCTTTATAAAAAAATAGCTAAGTACGAAATAGACTTAAACAAAGAAAGATATATAAATAAAAGCTGAAAGAGGTCGGAATTTAGTTTCCGACCCATTTTTTATTCTTTGTAACCGAATGTTGAACAAAAAATCGCAAAGTATAAAATAATGAACTTTACATGACGGTATAACTGTGTTAAATTCTAATTATACGATGAAAACAGCGGCAAAAATACGCACGGCAGCGTGTCTTTGCGGCTTTGTTTATTTGCATAAGGTTTTGCGCGGATATTTTCGGAATTGTATAAAACGATAAAAAGGGGGCGCATTTATAAAACTATAATTCCGAAAAGTTGGTATGACCGAAGCAGACTGTTTGGCGAATATTTTTATGTCGGCGGCAAACGGAAGGTTTTGTTGTATTTTAATATCCGGAGACTTTTTTACATATAAGAAAAAATTAAATATTAAATGCAAATTTATATTGCGGAAAGGAAACGTCATGAAGGAAATTGGCTTGAAAGATAAACTGAAAGGTGAAAAACTTAGCAGCCCCAAAACATTGACGGGCGTGGCAATGCTGGTCGCGCTATACACAATATTATCGTTCTTTACAATTAATTTAAGCACCACATGGGAGATCGGCTTTGCCGATTTGGCGTTAGCCGTATGCGGAATGCTTTATGGACCGATACCGTGTGCCGTTGCCGGTGCGGCGGGGGATCTGCTTGGTTTTATTGTAAGTCCCAACGGCGGATTTTTCCCCGGATTTACACTCAGCGCTTTTATTACGGGAATGATATACGGTCTTTTGTTATATAACAGACCTGTAAGTTTGAAAAGGGCAGCTTTGGCAGAAGGTATAATTATTGTGATATGTAATCTTATTCTCACTCCGTTATGGCTTAATATGCTGTATGGAACGAACCTTATCGCAATACCGAGAATAATAAGAAATATTATAATGTTTCCGATAAATACGGCGCTGGCATACAGCGTTTTAAAGGGAGTGCGCGGTTTCAGAAAAACCGTATCATAATTATAGATGACAAAACCCCGAATATTCGGGGCGGGTTTGGCTGAAAATAAAACGGTTTAACAAATGTTGAAAGGGAGAATCTGAAATGTCAGGATATAAAAGCGATATAGAAATAGCACAGGAAACGGAACTTATGCCCATAGAGGCGATAGCGGAAAAACTCGGTCTTACAAGGGATGATATAGAGCTTTACGGTAACTATAAGGCAAAAATAGATTATACAAAATTCAACAAAAAAGAAGATAAGGCAAAACTTATACTTGTTACAGCCATTACTCCTACACCTGCCGGAGAGGGCAAAACAACTACAGTCGTAGGTTTGGGCGACGCATTGAACAAAATAGGCAAAAACACTGTAATAGCGCTCAGAGAGCCTTCGCTCGGTCCTGTTTTCGGCGTAAAAGGCGGCGCGGCAGGCGGCGGATATGCACAGGTAGTTCCTATGGAAGATATCAACCTTCACTTTACGGGAGATTTCCATGCCATAGGCGCGGCAAACAACCTCCTTGCGGCAATGATAGATAACCATATATTCCAGGGTAACGAGCTTGGCATAGACGTAAGAAAGATAACATGGAAACGCTGTGTTGATATGAACGACAGACAGCTCAGAAACATTGTCTGTGGTATCGGCGGCAGGGTAAACGGCATACCCCGTGAGGACGGATACGATATTACGGTCGCTTCGGAAATAATGGCTATACTTTGCCTTGCAAAAGACATTACGGACCTTAAGGACAGGCTTTCAAAAATAATAATAGGATATACAAGGGACGACGTACCCGTTACGGCAGGACAGCTTAAGGCTCAGGGAGCGATGGCAGCTCTTCTTAAGGACGCCATAAAGCCCAACCTCGTACAGACTCTGGAGCATAACCCTGCCATTGTACACGGCGGACCTTTTGCAAATATCGCCCATGGCTGCAACAGTATAACAGCTACAAAGCTTTCCATGAAACTTGCCGATTATGTCGTTACGGAGGCAGGTTTCGGCGCAGACCTCGGAGCGGAAAAATTCCTTGATATCAAGTGCAGAAAAGCAGGATTAAAGCCCGACGCGGTCGTAATCGTAGCTACTGTAAAGGCGCTTAAAATGCACGGCGGCGTGCCCAAAAACGAACTCGGCCCCAAAAATCTCGAGGCGTTGGAAAAGGGAATACCCAACCTTCTTAAGCATATTGAAAACATTACTCAGGTTTACGGACTTCCTGCCGTTGTCGCAATAAACAGATTCCCCAATGACGATGAGGAAGAGCTTAAGCTTATCGAGACAAAGTGCAGAGAATTGGGCGTAAACGTAGCTCTTTCGGAAGTATGGGGCAAAGGCGGCGCAGGCGGAGAAGAGCTTGCAAGGGAAGTCGTAAGACTTACCGAGGAAGGAGAAAACAACTTCCGTTTTGCCTATGATGACGATATGTCCATAGAGGAGAAGATAAACGCAGTCGTAACAAAGGTATACGGCGGAGACGGAGTTGACTTTACTCCCGCGGCAAGAAAGGAAATGGAAAAACTCCAGAAACTCGGTTTCGGCGGATACCCTGTATGTATGGCAAAGACTCAGTATTCGCTTTCCGATGATCCGCTTAAAATGGGACGTCCCGAAGGTTTCCGAGTAACGGTAAGAAATATGAAAGTATCGGCAGGCGCAGGCTTTATAGTAGTGCTTACGGGTGATGTTATGACAATGCCCGGTCTTCCGAAGGTTCCTGCGGCTGAAAACGTAGACGTAGACGAAAACGGAAAGATAAAAGGATTATTCTGATATTGGAACGGTGATAAAACATGGGTTCACAGATAAATAAAATTTGGTTTGACGAATTGGCTTCATCAGCGCCTACGCCCGGCGGCGGCGGCGCATCGGCAATGGCCGGAGCTGCCGGAGCTGCCCTCGGTCTTATGGTTTCCAACCTTACGGTGGGAAAAAAGAAGTACGCCGCAGTGGAAGACGAGATAAGAAGCTGTATGGACAAGCTGGAAGTTTTGAAAAACGATATGCTCGGACTTATAGAGGCGGACGCCGAAGGTTTCGCACCTTTGGCGGCGGCATATTCTCTTCCGTCGTCTACAGATGAGGAAAAGGCCGAGAAAGAAAAAATAATGGCTTCGGCATTGAAAGAGGCGTGTCAGGTGCCGCTTGCAATTATGGAAAAGGGTGCGGAAATACTTGATATCGTGGAAATCCTTTCCGTAAAGGGAAGCGTAATGGCTGTCAGCGACGCAGGCGTTGCGGCACAGTTTACCCGTACCGCTGTCCTCGGCGCGTCTATGAACGTATATATAAATACAAAGACCATGAAGGACAGAACGCTTGCCGAAGAATATAATGAAAAAGCAGATAGATTAAACGCATATACTTCTGAAAAGGCAGACGAAATATTTAAGAAAATCGAGGAGGCGCTTAAATGTCGATAATAAAAGGAGCGCAGGTAGCGGAGGCTGTAAGCGCCGAAACGCTCAAAAGGGCGGAAGCTCTCAGATTAAAGGGTATTGAACCGTGCCTTGCAGTAATAAGGGTAGGAGAGGACGGAAGTCAGCTTGCCTATGAAAGAGGCGCTTTAAAAAGAATGGATAAATGCGGTATAAACTGCCGTGTGTGCGCCTTTGACGAAAACATTTCACAGGAAGATTTTGAAAACGAGTTTAAAAAGATAAACGATGATAACAGTGTGCATGGCATACTTCTGCTTCAGCCGCTGCCAAAAACTCTGTCTGTGGAACCGATTAAGGACATTATAAATCCGCTTAAGGATGTTGACGCAGTAAGTCCCGTAAATATGTACAAAATACTTGCCAATGATAAGACAGGCTATGCGCCGTGTACGGCTGAGGGCGTTATGGAAATACTGGACTGGATGGGAACGGACTTAAAAGGAAAGAAATGTAAGGTAATCGGACGTTCCATGATAGTAGGTAAGCCGCTGGGTCTGCTTCTTCTTGCCAGGGACGCAACGGTAACATACTGCCACAGCAAGACGATAGAACTGGCAAAGGAAACAAAGGACGCAGACGTGCTTATAGCAGCCGCAGGCTCTGCAAAGCTTGTGGGAGCCGACTTTGTAAATGAAAATATGACGGTTATTGATGTGGGTGTAAATGTCGATGAGAACGGCAATATGTGCGGAGACGTGGATTTTGAAGCGGTAGAGCCTATTGTTGCAAATATAACGCCCGTCCCCGGCGGAACGGGAGCGGTTACAACGTCAGTATTGGCAAAGCACGTTGTAAAGGCTGCGGAAGCCTTAAGCAAACTGTAAAAATACAATAGAAAACGGATAATTTGTAACAGGCACCGCCGAATATGAAGCAAAGGGCTTTTTATTCGGCGGCGTTTTGTATATATGGGAAAGTTGTTATGTTTGCAATTAAAGTTAGCATATAGTATACTTGATAGACAAAAACGGTATTATCAAAGGGAGGGGCGGACATGGACTTTATTCCCGAATATTTGAGAGATATTAATATGTATTCCATAATACTCAGGTTTATGCTGGCGGCGTTTTTCAGCGGCATAATCGGCATGAGCAGAGGAAGAAAACAGTATGCGGCAGGACTTAGGACGCATCTGCTTGTATGTATAGGAGCGGCGTCCGTGATGATGATAAACCAATATATCGGACAAAAATGGGGCGGCGATATGGGCAGAATGGGTGCGCAGGTCGTCAGCGGCATAGGTTTTTTGGGCGCGGGAACAATACTTGTTACAAGCAGGAAGCATGTAAAGGGACTTACCTCCGCAGCCGGAATATGGGCGTCCGCATGTATGGGACTGGCAATAGGCATAGGCTTTTATGAAGCGGCGGTTGTCATGTGCCTTATTCTTTTTATAATACTTTCGGCTTTGGAACGCTTTGACGAGATATATATAAAAAGATCCAGGGAAATATCGGTGTATTTGGAATATGACGCTTCCAAACCCCTCAGCATGGTTATACAGGGTATAAAGGAACAGGGCTGGAGAATAAACGAGCTGAGACAGCTTAATATGAATGTGGAAAACATAAATTGCTTTATTTTGGCGTTGCAGGTCAAAAACAGCGATATAAGCGATGAAACGGCAGTAAAGGAACTCAATAATATAGACGGCGTTTATTATATAGAAGAAATATAAATATTCCGAAAACGCAGTCTGTGGTAAATGGTGTGAAGATGAGATTAAAAAGTTTAAAACAAATACGAAAGGGCAGGTTTTTAAGCGGTTATGAGCTTACCTACTCCAACAAAGAGGAAAAGGATAAAGTATATGAAATGGTAAGCCGTGAGGACGATTTGTCTGCCGATACAATAGGTAAAAGGGCGGCAGGCGTTGCAATCGCAGGCTTTAAGGACGACAGAGTATTGCTTATTAAGGAATTCCGAATGGGAGTAAACCAATGGGTATGGGCGTTTCCGGCAGGACTGATTGACGGAAACGAAACCGCCAAGCAGGCTGCGGCAAGGGAACTGAAAGAAGAAACGGGAATGGATATTGTTTCCGTAACCGATATATTAAACCCGTCATTTTCATGTACGGGAGTTACGGACGAAAAAAGCTATTTTGTATTCTGTAAGGTGGACGGAAATATACAGGAATGTGATTTTCCCGACGAGGATATAAAAGCAGGATTATATACAAAAGAGGAAGTAAGGAAACTGCTTGAAACCGAAGTGTTTTCGGCAAGAACGCAGGCGGTTTGCTACTTATGGTCAAGAGGGTGATTGATATGACGGATAAACTGTTTTATAAAGACGTAAGAGGAAGTGAGTTTGAAGCGGTTGTAACGGACTGCAAAAAGACGGAAAACGGATATGAAATAATATTGGACAGAACTTATTTTTATCCCGAAGGAGGCGGACAGCCTGCCGATAACGGTACGGTCGGAAATGCCTTTGTTTCCGATGTGCAGGACGTGAACGGAGATGTTGTGCATTATACGGATAAGGCGTTTGATGTCGGCGAGCAGGTACACGGAAAGGTGGATATGCTCAGAAGACATACGCTTATGCAGCAGCATTCGGGCGAGCATATCGTATCGGGGCTTATTCACAATAAGTTCGGTTATGATAACGTAGGTTTTCATATGGGAAGCGAGTGTATAACGATAGATTTCAACGGAGTCCTTACTGCCGATGATTTGGCAGATATAGAAAAAAGAGCCAATGACGTTATATATGAGGACTTTGAACCGACGATTTTTTACCCGTCAAAGGAAGAACTGGACAGACTGGAATACAGAAGCAAAAAGGAACTGGAGGGCGACGTAAGAATAGTCAGCTTCGGCAGCTGCGATACATGCGCCTGCTGCGGTCTGCACGTCGTAAGAACAGGCGAAATAGGATTGATAAAAATAACGGGATTCCAGAAATATAAAGGCGGAACGAGGGTAACAATGCTTGCCGGAAGACAGGCGTACGAGGACTGCGCCGTAAAGGACAGGCTAAACCATGCCATATCGGGCATGCTTTCCGCCAAACCATACGATATACAGTCGGCTGTGGAAAGGCTCATGAAGGAAAGAAACGAAATAAAGGAACAGCTTGTGGAAACGAAGAAAAAACTGTTTGCATTAAAAAGAGACTGCATTGACAAAGACGTCAAATGCGCCGTTCTGTTTGAGGATGACATGGAGCCTTTTGATATGAGAGTTCTGACGGAAACAATATTGGAGAAAATTCCGTCGGCTGCCGTACTCAGCGGAAATGAGGAAAACGGCTATAAATACTGTATAGGAAGCGCAACCGCCGACGTGCAGGCGTTTGTAAAGGAAGCCAATAAAATGCTTAACGGACGCGGCGGCGGAAGAGGTAATATGGCTCAGGGTAGTTTTGCCGCAAAGGCTTCGGATATAGAGAGATGTATAAGAAATGGAATGGATTAAAATAATAATTTCGGCAACGGCGCTGATATTTATTGCCGTTATTGTATATAAAAGCGTTTTTGTCGGAATTTTTCACAGGAGAGAACCGAATATGTATGTAATTGTTGGACTGGGTAACCCGGGAAGAGAGTATGCCGATACGAAGCATAACGTAGGATTTATGGTAATAGACAAACTTGCCGACCAATATAATATAGACGTAACCAAGTTTAAGCACAAGGCGTTTGTAGGCGACGGAATTATAAGCGGTAAAAAAGTAATGCTTGTAAAACCGCAGACATATATGAACCTCAGCGGAGAAAGCGTAAAGGAGATAATGTCCTTTTACAAAGTGCCTACGGAAAATATGATAGTGATATATGACGATACAAGTCTGGAAGCGGGACTTATAAGACTTAGGGAAAAAGGCAGCGCCGGCGGACATAACGGCATAAAAAACATAATAAGCCATATGGGTACGGACTGCTTTAACAGGATAAAAGTGGGAATAGGCGAAAAACCCAACGGATGGGATTTGGCGGACTATGTTCTGGCAAAGTTCTCGAAGGACGATGAGCCGCTTATAAATTCCGGTATAGATAAGGCTTCTCAAGCGGCGGGAATTTTTATTTCCCTCGGTATGCAGGACGCCATGAACAAGTTTAACGCAAAACAGAAAATAAAAAAGAAAACTAAGGAAGAACCAAAAAACGAAGAAAATAAAGGCGAATAATTAAGAGGTGATGCGTCGTGAAGTGGTTGACGGAACCGCTTAAGGAACTGGAAGATTACAGATATTTGCTGGAAAATATAAAAAATAAAAATACTCCTGTTTTAGCAACAGGAGTTATTGACGTGCAGAAAACGCAGCTTATATACGCTCTCTGCAAGGAGGCAGGCGCAACGGCTTTGATAATCGGGCATGACGAGGCTGACGCAAAATCAATATATAACGATATTTTATCTTTAAATGAGAAAGCTTCATATTTCCCGGCAAAAGACGTTATATTTTACAGCGCCGACGTACATTCCAGCGATATAACAAGACAGAGGTTTAAAACCATAGACGAACTTCTGAGCGGTGAAACGGATTTTGTATGTACTACGGCGGAAGCGCTTTTTGAAAGGCTTATGCCGAAAAAAGAAATGAACGAATATATTTTTGAACTGAGGGAAGGGGATATAATACCCCTTGACGAGCTTGTACAAAGACTTATAACAATGGGTTATGAAAGAAGCGACTCCGTTGAAGGCGTAGGCCAGTTTGCGCTGAGGGGCGGAATATTGGATATATTTTCCCCGGTACACGATACCGCGGTAAGAATCGAGTTTTGGGACGATGAGGTGGATTCCGTAAGAACCTTCGACGTTATAAGCCAACGCTCGCTCATAAGGGCGGAAAACGCCAGGATTTTCCCTGTAAGGGAAGTAATATCGGGCAGGGAAGAAGCCGCCCGTGCCGCAGACCTTATGGAAAAGGATATGCTTAAAGCCATAAAGAATTATGAGAAAAAGGAAAATACCGAGGCTGCGGAGAATATAAAAAATACTGTAGGCGAGGCTGTGGACAGGCTGAGAAACGGAGATTACGACATAGGCGCGTTTATAAACTACCTTTCGACAGATACGGTCAGCCTTTTTGATTATCTTCCGGAAAATACCATAGTTTTTTACGATGAGCCGAGAAAAATAAAAGCTCATGCGGATACAATATACGAGGAATTTGCGGAAAGCATGAAATCCAGACTGCAAAGCGGATATATACTGCCCAAACAGATGGAGCTTATATTCAATATAGACGATGTTTACAGATTTTCCTCAAAGTTCAGAGAGGTGCTTTTCTGCGCCGTAGCGCAAAATATATCCGATTTTAAAATAAAAGGCATATCTAATTTTTCGGTAAAAGCTTCGGCGGCGTTTAACAATCAATATGAAATGTTCTACGATGAAATCAAATTTTTGAAAAACGGAGGCTACAGGGTAATAATTTTCGGCGGCGGCGAAAGCCGATGCGAAAGAGTGGCAAGGGAGCTTAACGAACACGGCGTTGAAGCGGCTCTTGTAGCGCCCGACAGGGACTTTGTACCGGTAAGCGGCGGAGTATACGTTTGCAGAGGAAAGCTTTCAAAAGGGTTTGAATATTCGGGAATAAAATACGCCGTATTTTCTCTGAACGAAATTATCGGAGAACAGGGACTTAAGAAAAAAAGGAAAAAAATAAAAAAAGGAAAAGCCATAGAAAGCTTTACCGACCTTAAGGTTGGAGATTATGTCGTACACGAAAGCCATGGTATAGGCGTATACAGAGGACTTGAAAAAATAACGGTAGACGGCATAAACAAAGATTATCTGAAAATTTCCTATAACGGCGGAAGCAATCTGTTTGTCCCCGTAAACCAGATGGACCTTGTACAAAAATATATCGGAAGCGACGGCGCAAGACCGAAGCTGAGTAAACTTGGCGGTTCCGACTGGGGGAAGATGAAATCAAAGGTAAAGGCTGCGGTGGCGATACTTGCCGAGGATTTGGTGGAGGTTTACGCAAAAAGACAGGCGGCGGAAGGCTTCAAATATTCTCCCGATACGCCTTGGCAGAGGGAATTTGAGGAAAACTTCGACTATACGGAAACGGACGACCAGTTGAATGCGGTAGAGGATATAAAAAAGGATATGGAATCCGGCAAAGTAATGGACAGACTTGTCTGCGGAGACGTCGGCTACGGAAAAACGGAAGTAGCCATAAGGGCGGCGTTCAAGACCATACAGGACGGGAAACAGGTGGCATATCTTGTCCCGACGACGATTTTGGCACAACAGCACTATTCGACGTTTGTAAAACGTATGGCGGATTATCCCGTACAAATAGAACTGCTTAACCGTTTCAGAACCGCAAAAGAGCAGAAACAAACAATAAAAAATCTGGAAACGGGCATGGCGGATATAGTAATAGGAACGCACAGGCTTTTGTCAAAGGATGTAAAATTTAAAGATTTGGGACTTATTATAGTTGACGAAGAGCAGCGTTTCGGCGTTGCCCACAAGGAAAAACTGAAAAGGATAAAGGAAAATGTAAACGTCCTTACGCTGACCGCTACTCCCATACCGAGGACACTGCACATGAGCCTTTCGGGCATAAGAGACATGAGCCTTTTGGAAGAACCGCCGGAGGAACGTATGCCCGTACAGACTTTTGTTATGGAAAGCAACGAGCAGTTTATAACCGACGCAATACACAGAGAGCTTGCAAGGGGCGGACAGGTTTACTATCTCCATAACAGAATAGATAATATATTCGAGGTGGCTGCAAAGCTGCAAAAACTTGTGCCGGAGGCAAGGATACAGTATGCCCACGGAAGAATGAGCGAGCGTGAACTGGAAGGCATAATGGCGGACTTTATCGAGGGCGAAACGGACGTGCTTGTATGTACGACTATTATAGAGACGGGTCTGGACATACCGAATGTAAATACGATAATTATACAGGACGCCGACAAAATGGGACTTTCTCAGCTTTATCAGCTAAGAGGAAGGGTCGGCAGAAGCAACAGGACGTCCTACGCATATTTTATGTATAAGAAGAACAAAGTGCTTCAGGAGGTTGCGGAAAAGCGTTTGCAGACCATAAGGGAGTTTACGGAGTTCGGTTCCGGATTTAAAATAGCCATGAGAGATTTGGAAATAAGAGGCGCAGGTTCCCTTTTGGGCGCAGAACAGCACGGACATATGGAAACCGTCGGTTACGACATGTATTGCAAACTGCTTGACGAGGCGGTATGCAAGCTGAAAGGCATTGAAAAAGAAGAAAGCTTCGAGACTTCCGTAGACATAAACGTCAACGCCTATATACCCGAATATTATATAGAAAACGAAGAACAGAGACTGGAGATATACAAAAAAATATCCGTTATAAACGACGTCGACGGTTTCTATGACGTTCAGGAGGAGATAGAGGACAGATTCGGAACTATGCCGAAAGCCGTTCAGACGCTGTTGGACGTTGCGCTTATGAAAGCCGACGCTCACGGTCTGGGCATAATATCAATAGCGGAGAAACAGAAAAATGTTATTGTGACTTTTAAAGCCGACGCCAAGGTGGATACTGCGAAGATAACGAAACTTTTGACGGAGAAAAACAGTCCGTATATGTTTACTGCGGCTGTCGAGCCTTATATAACCATAAAAATGGCAGATAAACAAAATGCTTTAGATTGTGTTAAAAATTTTATACAAAATCTGAATGAGGTTGAAAGTTGACGTTAATAGGTTATAATAAAGCTGTGTTTAATTTATTTTCGGGGAGGTTTCGATGTGAAAAAGATTATACTTGCCGTTGTAATGCTTGCGGCTGTACTTACCGGCTGCCAAACGGCTGAAAAGGCGGAAGATAACGGCTGGGCCGTTAAAATAAATGATAAAACCGTTTCAAGAGAGGAATTTAACATATATCTTTACGAGACACAGAAAAGCTTTGAAAGTCTCGGAGGAGAGGATATATGGGAGACGGATTTTGACGGAAGGTTTGCGGAAACCGTGGCGAAGGAGAACACGCTGTCTACGCTGACATTTGTAAAGTTGACTGCCGAAAGGGCGGAAAATATGGAAGTGGAAACGACCGAGGAGGACAAACAGGCGGCAAAAGCCGGAGCGGAAGAAATGTACAACAGCCTGACAGACACTGTAAGGGAATCCATAGGCGCAGATGAACAATTATATTATGACGTAATGCTTGAAAATATACTTTATGGCAAAGTGTATGAGGCAACGGTTAAGGATTATGTTGTAAGCGATGATGATTTTGAAGAATACTATAAAACATATAAGAGCGATTTGGCAGAGCAGTATCGCCGAAATGTAAATGATTCGGAAGAAATAAATGAAGAAACCCTCAAGGATTACAGCAGAGCGGTTTATGAAGAACATATGAAACAGATTTATTTTTCCAAAGAATATGAAAAATGGGCAAATTCCGCAAAAATAGAGCGAAACGAAACGGTATGGAATTCTTTGACCCTTATAAGATAAAATATATGAAATATTATCCCCCCTGCAAAGGGGGATTTTTTTAATGTATCTTATTTAAGAAATGTCTTGCCGATTACCTGTATTTTACTGTATTATATAATTATCAATAAAATTGGGAGGTTTGATATATGCAGTATAGAGATTTCGGAAAAACAGGATTAAAAGTTTCGCCCATAGGCTTCGGAATGATGAGACTTCCGGCAGACAATGACGGCAACGTAGACGAGCAGAGAGCTATAAAAATGCTCAGAGATGCCATTGACAACGGTCTTAATTATGTTGATACGGCTTTCAACTATCACGGCGGAAACAGCGAAAAGATAACGGGAAAAGCTCTTCTTGACGGATATAGAGAAAAGGTGCATCTCGCTACAAAGGCTCCTGCATGGATGTTCAAAAGCGGAGACGATTTCGATACTATTCTCGATAAACAGCTTCAAAGACTTCAGACCGACCATATAGACATATATATGCTCCATGCCATGAACGCCATAGCTTTCGAGAAAAAGGTAATGAGATACGGCGTAATGGAAAGAATAGAGGCTGCAAAGGCGGCAGGTAAAATAAAGTACATAGGCTTCTCATTCCATGACAAACTGGACGTTTTCAAAAATATATGCGACAGTTATAATTGGGATTTCTGTCAGATACAGCTCAACTATCTCGATACGGAATATCAGGCAGGTATCGAAGGACTTAAATATGCAGCTTCAAAGGGAATGGCAGTCTCCATTATGGAACCGCTCAGAGGAGGATATCTTGCCAATGTTCCTACCGCAGTTAAAAAAGTTTTTGACGAAACAGGCAAATCACCCGTTGAGTGGGGTCTTGACTATCTTTGGAATATGCCGGAAGTATCGATTGTTCTCAGCGGCATGAGCACGGAAGAACAGATAGCGGATAACCTTGCGTATGCGGCGCGTTCATCTGCCGGTATGTTCAGTGAAGAAGATAATAAGGTTATAGAAAAGGTACAGGGCATTTTCGCTTCTTATGATACAATACCTTGCACAGGCTGTTCATACTGTCTGCCGTGTCCGAAGGGTGTGGGAATACCGTATAATTTCCTTGTTTACAACAACTATAAAACGGACGGAAATTTTGAGGCGGAGAAAAAGAGATACGAAGAATGGATACCGATGTTCGGACAGAAAGCGTCGGGCTGTATAGCATGTCATAAATGCGAAGAGGTTTGTCCACAGCATATAAAAATTGCCGATAAGCTTAAAGAAGTTGCGGCTGTTTTCGAGAAATGATATAAAATAAAATTTCTTTAGTTTAAATCAGACAAAATTTTATAATGTACCGCAAATCTATAGGCAGTATTGATGATTGACAGTATTTGTTAAGCAATATTATAATTATATTAGAGTTGTATTAACTTTGATATATAATGCGTTAAGCTTATATATATTCTTAAATGTATATTCTTAAAAGGATAACGAAGAAATGGGAGGATTAAGAATGAAAAAATTATTGGCAGTTCTTTTATCAGCCGTAATGGTTCTCGGCGTATCGGCCTGCGGCAGTTCTTCAAGTTCCGAAGAACCGGCGGAGGAAACAAAACAGACGGAAGGAACGGCAGAGGGTATTGATGTAAGCGATATTAAAATCGGCTGCATCTTTATCGGCGACGAAAACGAGGGTTACACATACGCTCACATGAAGAGCGTAAAGGACATGCAGGAAACGCTCGGCATCAGTGATGAACAGATAATTTACAAGTATAACACTCCTGAGGATGAAGCTTGCTATGACGCGGCTGTAGACCTTGCTGAACAGGGTTGCGACATTATTTTTGCAAACAGCTTCGGTTTTGAAGATTTTATTCTCCAGGCAGCGGAAGAGTATCCCGAAATTCAGTTCTGCCATGCAACAGGCTATAAGGCTGCTTCAAGCGGACTTGCAAACGTACATAATTTCTTTGCAAATATTTATGAAGCGCGTTATGTAGCAGGTGTTGTTGCGGGTATGAAGCTTGCTGAGCTTTACGGAGCTGACACTGACGCTAAAATCGGTTATGTAGGCGCTTACTCATACGCAGAGGTTAAGTCAGGTTACACGGCTTTCTTCCTTGGCGTAAGATCAATTTGCCCTAACGTAACAATGGAAGTTAAATACACAGGTTCATGGGCTAATCAGGCTCTTGAAAAAGAAACAGCCGAAGCTCTTATAGCTGACGGATGCGTACTTGTCAGCCAGCATGCAGATACAACAGGAGCAGCTTCCGCGGCTGAAGCGGCAGGTATATATGACGTAGGATATAACGTATCAATGATAGACGCCGCTCCTAACTATGCGCTTACATCTTCGGCAATCAACTGGGGTTCTTATATAACATACGCTGTTGAGTGTATGCTTAACGGAGAGGAAATACCCGTTGACTGGTGCCAGGGACACAGCGAAAACGCAGTTTACCTTACAGAGCTTAACTCTGCCGCAATAGCAGAGGGAACAGAAGAAAAGGTAGAGGAAGTTTGGGCTGCAATCGACAGCGGAGAACTTAAGGTATTCGATACTTCAACATGGACTGTAGGCGGAGAAACAATCACTTCCACAAAAGACCTTGAAGGCTTCAACGGTATTGAGTATATCAGTCCCGACGGATACTTCATGGAGTCGGAAATTGCGTCTGCACCTGCATTCACATTTGTAATCGACGGCATTACAGAACTTAACACAGTATATTAATATTTTTGAAATCGGGGGCAGGGTGGCCTGAAACATAACGGCGGCCCTGCCCTTATTCCGTTTTGCTTAAAAAAGAAGGAGGAGTAATATTGGAGAGCGCAAACGCGATAGAGCTGAAAAAAATAAGTAAATACTTCGGAGAAGTTATTGCCAATAAAAATATTTCGCTCGAAGTAAGAAAGGGTGAAATTCTTTCTCTTTTGGGCGAAAACGGAAGCGGTAAAACAACTCTTATGAATATGCTTGCCGGTATTTATTTTCCCGATGAGGGTGAAATTATCATAGACGGGAAAGAGGTAAAAATAACATGTCCCGCCGATGCGTTTCAGCTGGGAATAGGTATGATACATCAGCATTTTAAGCTGATAGAAACATTTACGGCGGCGGAAAATATAATTCTCGGACTTCCCGGAAAAGAAATTATAAAAATGAACGAGGTCGTGGAAAAGATAAACGGACTTGTAAACAAGTACGGTTTTGAACTTGACCCCAACAAAAAAATATACAACATGTCCGTTTCGGAAAAACAGACGGTGGAAATCGTAAAAATGCTTTACAGGGGAGCCAATATACTCATACTGGACGAACCTACGGCAGTGCTTACGCCACAGGAAACAGACAGACTGTTTGACGTTCTGCGTAATATGAGAAACGACGGAAAGGCTATCATAATTATAACCCATAAGCTCCATGAGGTGCTTTCCCTTTCCGACAGGGTCGCAGTACTCAGAAAGGGAGAGTATATAGGAACGGTTCAGACAAAGGACGCTACGGAGCTTTCTCTGACGGAAATGATGGTCGGAGAAAAAGTTACCCTCGATATGGGAAGACAGGAACCACATGACGTTAAAAAGAAACTGGAAGTAAAAAATCTTACATGTATCGACAAAAACGGAGTAAAAACTCTGGATAATATATCTTTTGAGGCAAACACGGGCGAGGTTTTGGGAATAGCCGGTATAGCCGGAAGCGGACAGAAAGAGCTGTTGGAAGCCATAGCCGGACTTCAGAAAATACAAAACGGAAGCATAATATACTATGACGATGAGAAGGGCGAGGAGGAGCTTGTCGGAAAAACTCCTTTAGAAATATCGGACATAGGCGTTGCGCTTTCATTTGTTCCCGAGGACAGGCTCGGAATGGGTCTTGTGGCAAATATGGATTTAACGGATAACGTAATGCTCAGAAGCTATAGGGACGGAAAAGGCTCCTTCCTTAACAGAAAAACTCCTAAAAATATGACGGAAGAAATAGTGGACGAGCTTAAGGTAGTTACTCCCAGCCTCCAGACGCCCATAAGAAAGCTGTCGGGCGGAAACGTACAGAAAGTTCTTGTAGGACGTGAAATAGCAAACGCTCCGTCGGTTCTTATGACTGCATATGCCGTAAGGGGATTGGATATAAACACATCATATACGATATATCATCTTATAAACAAACAGAAAGAACGCGGAGTAGCGGTAATATATGTCGGAGAAGACCTGGACGTATTATTGGAACTGGCAGACAGGATACTTGTTCTCTGTGCCGGAAAGGTAAGCGGCATAGTAGACGCAAGAACGACGACAAAAGAGAAAATAGGACTTATGATGACAAAGCATACAGAGGAGGAGGTATAATATGGCTGTCGGCAGCTTAAAAAAAGAACCTATGGTTCGTATAGCGAAACGCAGTGATATATCCGGAAAAAAATCATGGATTATAAGAATAATAGCTATTGTACTGGCTCTTATTGTATGCGGAGTATTTATATTCGCTATTACAAAAACAAATCCGCTTGAAGTGTATATGGGCATGATAGACGGCGCTATAGGAACTTCGAGAAGAACATGGAACACGTTGAGAGATACGATGATACTGCTTGCCGTATCCCTTGCGATTACTCCCGCATTTAAAATGCGTTTTTGGAATATCGGCGCAGAAGGACAGATACTTGTGGGCGGTATTGCCACAGCTGCGGTAATGAGATATGCCGGAGATTCTATGCCGACATTCGCCCTTTTTGCGGTAATGATAATATGCAGTATCGTGGCAGGTCTTGTATGGGGAATAATCCCTGCGTATTTTAAGGCAAGATATAATACCAACGAAACTCTTTTTACACTTATGATGAACTATATTGCCATACAGTTGACGGCATATTTTTGTATAGTATGGGAAGCGCTTAAAGGAAGCGGAACTATAGGAACTATAAACCAGGCGACAAAGGCAGGATGGATACCTACCGATTTTATGAGCGGTATATTCGGAAGGTTCAATTACAGTATAAATGTTATCGTAGTGCTTATCCTTACGGTATTGATGGCAATATATCTTAAAAAGACAAAACACGGATATGAGATAGCCGTTGTGGGAGAAAGTGAGAATACTGCCAGATACGCAGGTATAAACGTAAAGAAAGTAATTTTGAGAACAATGGCTCTTTCGGGAGCAATCTGCGGTTTTACGGGATTTTTGCTTGTCAGCGGATCAAGCCATACCATTTCGGTAAATACTGCCGGCGGAAGAGGATTTACCGCTATTATAGTATCATGGCTTGCTAAATTTAATCCGTACGTAATGGCGTTAATATCGTTTATGCTCGTGTTCCTTGACAACGGTGCAATCCAGATTGCCAGCCAGTTCGGTCTTAACGAATCGGCAGCGGAGGTTATGACGGGAATTATTCTTTTCTTCCTGATAGGCTGTGAGTTCTTTATAAATTATAAAGTAATATTCAGGGGAAAACACGAGGAGGCTTAAAATATGGATATTATACTTATTATACTAGAAAGAATATTTTCGGTAACATTCATACAAAAGGCCGTAACTCAGGGCGTCCCCATGCTTTTCGGCGCTTCCGGTGAAATTATAACGGAGCGAAGCGGAAATCTTAACTTGGGCATACCGGGAATAATGTATATGGGCGGCGTAGGCGGTCTTGTAGGCGCTTTTATCTATGAAAACAGCGTAGCGACGCCAAACGGCTGGGTAGGCGTGCTGTGCGCCGTAGTTGTTTCGATTTTATTCTCGCTTATTGGCGGACTTATATACAGTGTGCTTACGATTACTCTCAGAGTTAATCAGAATGTAACGGGTCTTGCCCTTACAACATTCGGCGTAGGCTTCGGTAACTTTATCGGCGGTTCTCTTTCGAGAATAAGCGGAACTGCAGGTCAGGTAAGCGTATATACGACGGGACAGGCGTTCAGAACGCAGATACCGTTTTTAAGTACGGAACTGGGAGTAGTCAGCGATATATTCTTTTCATACGGCTTTCTGACATATTTGTCTATAATACTTGCCGTATTTCTTACATGGTTCCTTTTTAAAACAAGAAAGGGACTTAACCTGAGGGCGGTCGGAGAAGATCCCGCAGCAGCGGACGCAGCCGGAATAAACGTAATAAAGTATAAATATGCGGCTACCTGTTCCGGAGCGGTTATAAGCGGTATGGGAGGACTGTACTTCGTAATGGAGTACCTCGGAGGAATATGGCAGAATAACGGTTTCGGAGACAGAGGATGGCTTGCCATTGCCCTTGTTATACTGGCTCTTTGGAAACCTGCCAGAGCAATATGGGGATGTATACTTTTCGGCGGTTTGTATATACTTTTCGCCTATGTGCCTTTCGGAGAAGCGGCGCAGGAAATATTTAAAATGCTGCCTTATGTCGTTACGATACTCGTGCTTATAATATCGAGCATAAGAGAGAAAAAAGACAGTCAGGCTCCTAAGAGTCTCGGCTTGTCATACTTCAGAGAAGACCGCTAAACGCTACTTTCGCTATAAAAAGCTTTTATAATCATCTGTTTTCAAGTATTAGACTGGGAACAGATGATTTTTTTGTATATGAAAGCTCAAAAATATGCTTATGATTGAATACAATTGTCATATTTGTACAGTATTTTTACAATGCCTCTGTTGACACGAACAAATGCATATTATATTATTAAATTGTATTTGTAGGTGTTTAATATAAGGGGGATAATAATGGGGAAATTCCTGATTAAACATGACGGCGAAAAAATAAAGTTTGAACTTGCGGCGGCAAATAGGGAAATAATAGCCTCCTCGGACTTGTACGGCACAAAGTCCGCATGCATGAAAGGAATAGCAAGCGTTATTAAAAACGCTCCCGACGCTCCCGTGGAAGACCGTACCGTAAAAGATTTTGAAAAGCTGATAAATCCGAAGTTTGAAATATATAAAGACGACGGAGGTCGATTCAGATTCGATTTAAAGGCAAAAAACGGGCAGACCGTAATTTTTTCCGAAGCCTATAAGGCGAAAGCAAGCTGCAAAAACGGAATAGAAAGCGTGAGAAGAAATTCCGTTGACGCCGAAATAGTTGAACTTTAGATAAAAAAACGAGGCAGAAAGGGGAGTACCGATTCTGCCTTATTTATATTTTCGGGAGGAACTGAGATGAAACTGACTGTACTTATGGACAATAATACATATATAGACAGATATTATAAGGGAGAGCCTGCGGTTTCCTATTATTTGGAGGACGGAGACAGAAATATACTTTTCGATACGGCATATAGCGGAGCGTTTATGGATAATGCAAAGGCGATGGGAATAGACATTTCCGAAATAACCGACGTCGTAATATCCCACGGGCATAACGACCATACGGGAGGGCTGCCGTATCTTCTGAAAACGGATTTCAAAACAAGACCCGTATTTACAGCGCATCCCGATGTGTTTTTGGAAAGAGCCGACGACGGATTGGAGATAGGCTGTCCCGTAAGTAAAGGCAAAATATCGGAAAAAATGGATTGCAGGATAACAAAAGAACCTGTGCGTATTTCCGAGAATATTACGTTTCTGGGAGAAATACCGTCGGTGTACGAGAAAAGGTATGCCGTTGGCAGAGCGCAGAGAGGCGTTGAAATAGAGGACGATTTCGTTATGGACGACAGCGCCGTTGCGTATGAAACAAAAGACGGTATTTATATTATTACGGGCTGTTCACACTCGGGTATATGCAATATAATAGACTATGCCAAGAAAATAACGGGAAAAAATAAAGTTCTCGGAATTATCGGTGGACTTCATCTGTTTGAGGACGATGAGAGAGCGAAGAAAACAATAGACTTTATTTGTGAAGAAAACATAGGAGAGCTGTATCCGTGCCATTGTACTTCGTTTAAAGTAAAGGCTTTATTGGATAGAAAAATAACGGTGCATGAGACGGGAATAGGACTTGTATTGGAGTGGTAAAGGAGGAAAACAATGAATAAAAAAGAACTGCTCGAGACTGTCGACAGAAAAAGAGAGGATATAATAAAACTCGGGGATATGCTTTTTAACTGCCCCGAACTGGGATTTAAGGAGTTTGAAACGGCAGGGATAATAAAGAAAAATTTAGATAATGTCGGCATAAAGTACGAAAGCGAAATAGGAATGACGGGCATAAAGGCGGAAATCGGAAACGGCTATAATATTGCGTTGGTTGCCGATATGGACGCTCTTCCGGGCAAAAATTTTGAAGGGCGCATACATTCATGCGGCCACAGCATACAGACGGCGGTTATGTTGAGCGTTGTAAAAATATTGGCGGAAACAGGCTTTTTGGAAAATACGGATATAAAGGTCAGCGCAATATTTACTCCGGCGGAGGAATTTATAGATTTTGACTATAGGGACGGGCTCATAGAAGAGGGAAAAATAAAATACCGTTCCGGAAAACAACATATGATAGCTAGCGGATATTTTGATGATGTGGACTGTGTGCTTTCCGCCCATGCCAACGGAGAAAGGGAAAAGAAGTTCGATATAAATTCAACCCTTGCGGGATTTAAAGCGAAAAAAGCGGTATTCAAAGGACAGGCGTCCCATTCGGGCGCGGCGCCGTTTTTGGGTAGAAATACACTGCATGGAGCGGTATTATGCGAAAACGCCATATCGTTTTTGAAAGACCAGTTCGACCCTGCCGACGGTGTTAAAATAAATCCCGTAATAACCGAACCGGGAGGGAGCGTAAACATTATACCCGACAGAACCGTTCTGGAAACATATATAAGGGCAAACAGTCTTGATGTACTGAATTATGCGGACGAAAGGGTAAACGGCTGTATAAAACACTGCGCCGAAGCTTTGGAATTGCAGTATGAGATAGAAGACACCATAGGATATATGCCGCTAAGCCAGTCGGCAGAGCTGAACAAAGTGATAAAAAGCAATATGCTTGATATATGCGGAGAGGACGATATTGTCAAAAACGTAATATCGGGCGCTTCGGGAGACGTAGGCGACCTCGGTTTTCTCATACCGACGGTGCAGTTCGGTTTTTCGGGGATAGACGGTATATTCCACAGCGACAGCTTCAAAATTGCGGATAAGGAAAATTGTTATATAAATACGGTAAAGATTATATGCGGAACAATAGCCGATTTGGCGGCAAACCAATCTCTTAGAGTTAAAAGAGAAAATTTTGAAGAAAAAAAGGAATATTATTTGAATAACTGGCTTATGGAAAAATAAAAAATACGCCGAGAGCAATGTATGCTCTCGGCTGAGTTTTTATATAAATGATTTTTCAGTATAGCAATCCGTGTTTTTTCGCTTCAAATGTAAGTTCGTCTCTGAAATCGGGATGAGCTATACTTATCAGCCTTTTTGCCCTTGTGGGAATATCGCAGAACTGGAGATTTACACAACCGTACTCAGTAACAACATACATTGTTTCCGCTCTTAATGTCGTAACAACGCTTCCCGGCAACAAATCAAGGCATATTTTGGATACGGGGCCGTTCTTTGTATTGGCAACGGAAGATACGGCGATAAAGGATTTACCTCCTTTGGAGAGAGTGGCTCCCCTTATATAATCCACCTGTCCGCCCGAACCCGAAAACTGTCTGAAACCGATGCTTTCCGAGCAAAGCTGGCCTGTAAGGTCGATGGACAGAGAAGTGTTTATGGAAATCATATTGTCGTTTGCGGCTATGTTCCTTATATCGTTTACATAGTGATACGGGGTAAAATAGACCTTCGGATTGTTTTCTATGAAGCTGTTTGTCTGCGCCGTATTAAATGCGAAGCCTGCCACAGACAGACCGGGCATAAAAGTTTTTCGGCTGTTGTCAACAACGCCTATGCTTTGCAGATATGCCATGGAGTCGGTATACATTTCGCTGTGTATGCCGAGATGTTTTTTGTCTTTCAGTCCGAAACCTACGGCGTTTGCCGTTCCGCCGATTCCAAGCTGTATGCACGCTCCGTCGGGTATTCTTTCCAGTATGTAAGAAGCTATTTTTTCTTCCGTAGCCGTGGGCGGCTGAGATGACGGCATAAGCTCGTCCTTATGACATTCCACAAAAGCGGCTATATCGTTTACGTGATAGTCGTGGCTGGAGCCGTATACTCTCGGTATATTTTTGTTTATCTGCGCTATTATTTTTTTTGCATGGTTAAGTCCCGAAGGGGAATATCCCGCAGGCCCTATGTTGCAGAAACCCTGTTCGTTGGGAGGCGTCATCGGCACGACGGCAACGTCGGGGTCTATGTAGCTGACATAGTCCTCAAAACGGCTTAGGTGCAGGGGTACGTTTGTTACAACTCCGTTTTTGCAGCCTTCCCTTTCATATCCGCCGTAGAAAAAGGCATGGTATCTGAATTTATCCGCAGGGATGTCTTTGTCGGCAAGACCGATGTCGTCCATGGTCATGTTTCCGTAAAAATCTATATTTTCAAGCGCACCCTGTTTTACTTTTTCTATGACGCATGAAAGTACTTTATCCGCTACGGAAAGTCCGCCGAGCCATATTTTATCTCCGCTTTTTATGTGTGCGGCTACGGCTTCGTCTGCGGTCATAAGTTTTGATTTGTATATTTCCTCGTATGACATGTATTCACTTCCTTATTGAACTATAATGTAGAATAATATTTATTATAATAAAACGCTTTTTTTAAGTCAATATTTTTTCAGTCGTAATAGACCTTCATCAGCATAAGACCGGAGGCAGGAGCCAGCTGTCCCGTAGTTTCCCTGGAACAGTTTTCAAGCATTTCGGTTATGGCTTCAGGCGTTATTTTTCCTTTGCCCACATCAACCAAAGTGCCGATAATTATTCTGACCATGTGATATAGGAAGCTGTTCCCCGTTATTTCCACGGAAATACCGTGTTCGGTTTCGCAGATGTCTATTTTTTCTATATGACGAACCGTAGATTTTTTGCTTTTTTTCAAATCCGTAAAGCTTTTGAAGTCATGGGTGCCTATAAGATAAGAAGCGGCTTTTTTCATGGCTTCTATATCAAGGGATTTTCCGTATACCCATGAATATCGTGCGGAGAATATATCGGGGACGCTGTCCGTATGTATGCGGTAGCGGTATGTTTTCTTCAGAGCGTTCAGCCTGCTGTGGAATCGTGGAGAAGCCTGCCATGCCTTTATAACGCCGATGTCGTTGGGAAGATATTCGTTTATATAGTTCATTATTTCTTCGGGAGTCATTTCGGTATCTATATGGAAATTGGCGTGCTGTCCTGCGGCGTGGACGCCTGCGTCCGTTCTGCCCGAGCCGTGTATTTCAACCTCATGTCCCGTCATTTTAAAAAGTATATTTTCCAGTTTGCCTTGAATAGTTTCTTTTGTATTTCCCTGTTTCTGCCAGCCTTTGTATCTTGTTCCGTCGTATTGTATAATAACGGAAATATTTTTATCCATTTTGCTCCTCCTTCTATTATGAAAAATGCTCTGTATTTAGGCTTTTCCGTATCAAATATACGGACAAAACGGCGGTACAGGCACTTGTTGATTATTAAAGCATACAATATACAGTGATATTATACTATATTTTTACCTGTTTTTATTATAAATGTTACAATATAAAGAAAAATGCTTTTCTAGTTAAAAATTTGGTGTTATAATACAGTATTATAAAATAGATTAATTATGGGCAGTTTTGCGTTTTTGCATATTCTGCTTTTTATGATATATATTTGGGAGGCTTTCAGCTTATATGGAAAAGTTAGTTATTACCGGCGGCAGACGTCTTAACGGCGACGTTTACATCAGCGGTGCGAAAAACGCGGCGGTTGCCATAATACCGGCGGCGATTATGGCGGACGGAGTCTGCATTATAGACAATCTGCCTAATATCGAAGACGTAGCGAGCCTTAACTCAACTCTTAACAAAATGGGCGCGGTTAGCGAGTACAGCGACAAACATACATTAAAAGTTGACAGCACGGGAGATATTACTACATGCGCGGTTTTTGACGAGGTAAAAAAGATAAGAGCTTCATATTATCTTCTCGGCGCATTGTTGGGAAGATATAAAAGGGCAGAGGTTGCTTTGCCGGGAGGCTGCAATTTCGGAACAAGACCAATAGACCTGCATTTGAAGGGATTTAAGCTTTTGGGTGCGGAAGTAGACGTTTCCGACGGAATAGTAAAGGTCAGCGCAGACAGACTTATCGGAACGCAGATATACATGGACCAGGTCAGCGTAGGTGCTACAATAAACATAATGCTTGCCGCAAGCATGGCGGAAGGCACAACTATTATAGAAAACGCGGCTAAAGAGCCGCATGTCGTGGATACGGCTAACTTCCTTAACATGATGGGCGCTAACATTAAGGGCGCAGGTACCGATATTATAAGGATAAAAGGCGTGGAAAAGCTTCACGGTGCGGAATATACGATTATTCCCGACCAGATAGAGGCAGGAACATATATGATTGCCGCCGCAATGGCAGGCGGAGACGTTACGGTAAAAAATATTATTCCGAAGCATATGGATTCCCTTACGGCAAAGCTGGCTGAAATGGGGATAAGAATAGTTAAAAACGACGACAGCATAACTGTTATTGCGGAAAAAAGACCGGATTGCGCCAATATAAAAACTATGAGCTATCCCGGTTTCCCTACGGATCTTCAGCCGCAGATGACGGCTCTTTTAAGCATTTGCAAGGGAATAAGCGTCGTTACGGAAAACGTATGGGATAACAGATACCAGTATGTCGATGAATTGAGAAAGCTTGGGGCAAAAATAACCGTTGAATCCAGAGTCGCTATGATAGAGGGCGTGGAAAAATTAAGAGGAGCCAAAGTATCGGCTACCGATTTGCGAGCAGGAGCGGCTATGGTTGTTGCGGGTCTTTTTGCCGACGGAATAACCGAGATAGACAATATAAAATATATTGACAGAGGTTATGAGGAGATTGAGGAAAAACTCTCAAGTCTGGGCGCCTCTGTAAAAAGAGTTGAATGTTGATTTTTTTAAAGATTAGGTGGGTGCGGATGTTATGAATGTAAAGTTTTGTCCTCTTGTGAGCGGAAGCAGTGGGAACAGTACTTACATAGGTAGCGGAAACACCCACATTTTAATTGACGCAGGTATAAGCTGTAAACAGCTGTCCGAGCATATAAGGCAGCTGGACATGGAACCGAGCGACATAGACGCGGTTTTTATAACCCATGAACATATCGACCATATAAAGGGTGTGGGGGTTCTTTCCAGAAAATACAATATACCTGTATACGCTACCTACGGCACATGGCAGGGCATAGGAAAAACAGTGGGAGAATTTGCGCCCGAAAACGTAAGATATGTTATGCCTAACCAAATGACGGTTGTGGGCGATATGTGCATAAAACCGTTTTCCATACCGCATGATACGATAGAACCCGTAGCCTATAGCGTTTTTACGGAAGACAGAAAGCTGACGGTTGCAACCGACATAGGGCATGTAACCGATACGGTTAAAGAAAATATTTACGATTCCGACGTACTTCTTTTGGAAGCGAACCATGATGTGGACATGCTTAAAAAAGGAAGTTATCCATGGGCGCTTAAAAAGCGTATTTTGGGAGAAAGAGGGCATTTGTCAAACGTTACGGCAGGGGATACCCTCAGTGAGATAATGAGCGGAAGGCTGAAATATGTTTTTCTGGGACATCTCAGCAATGAAAATAACGAGCCTCATCTGGCGTATGAAACTGTGGATAAAATTCTCAGGGATAATAATATAAACGTCGGTACATATTTGCAGTTGGATATGGCTTCCAGATATTCAAACAGTATAACAGTGGAACTGTAAGGGGTATATTTATGAAAATAACTATAATAGGCGTCGGCAGGCTGAAAGAAAAATATTGGCAGGCTGCGGTCGAGGAGTATTCCAAAAGACTGAGTAAATATGTTAAGTTGGAAATAATAGAAGTACCCGATGAGAAAGCTCCGGAAACATTGAGTGCGGCGGAAGCCGAAATTGTCAAGAAAAACGAGGGGCAGAGAATACTGAAAAATATAAAGGACGGCGCATATGTTATAGTTTTGGCGATAAACGGCAAAAAAATGACGTCGGAAGCCTTTTCGGACTTTATTAACGAGCGCATGGTGAGAGGAGCGGGGCATATCGTTTTTGTCATAGGAGGCTCTCTCGGCCTGTCGGACGAGGTGTTAAACGCCGCCGATTATAAGCTTAGTTTTTCGGATATGACGTTTCCACATCAAATGATGAGAGTAATACTGTTGGAACAGTTTTACAGGGCGATGAAAATAATGAAAAACGAACCGTATCATAAATGAGGCTGTATATAATGGAGAAACGTAGAGAAATAGATTTTGCAAATGTTTTTTTGTGTCTGCTTGTAATGCTTATTCATATATTATCGAAAGCCGTATCGGCTCTGGACAGGACAAGTCTGCAATTTGCGGCGGTTTATATACCGTCCAGGCTTTCGTCCTTTGTTGTCCAGGGCTTTATTTTTTTGAGCGCAGTAAAATATTTTATGCGGTACAAAGACGGCGGATTTGATTACGTCGGATTCATAAAGGCTAGACTTAAGACTATAGTTATACCATATATTCTATGGAACATAATATATTACTTTGCGCTTATGCCGCTGGGATATTTTATTTTCGATATGGGCGAACTGATAAAATATATATTTTTGGGCAATATGATAAGCCATTTTTATTTTGTGGTCATAATAGTACAGTTTTATGTTTTGATGCCCTTTTGGCTTTGGATTGTGAAAAAAATAAAACCGTCGGCGCTTATTCCCGTTTCCGCCGTTATAATGATAATATTCGGGCAATATGCCTTTGCGGACTTTGTATATAACGACAGGATATTTTTAAAATATATTTTTTACTGGATATGCGGCTGTTATGTCGGCAGCTATTATGAAAAAGTCATTATGTGGATAAAAAAATATAGCAAATATATAATTGCCGTATTTGCGGCGGCAGCCGTTACCGATGGGCTTCTTACATGGGCAAATTCCGCAGGCGTAAGATATATCGGAGGACTGGAAAATATTCACATAATATATTGTACCGCCGCCATAGCCTTTGTCTTGACGCTGGGTGTGTATATCAGTGGGTATATTGTGGATAAAAAGATTTTTTCCGTTATAAACAGGCAAAGCTATAATATATATCTCTCCCACTGTCTTACGCTCTATTATGCCGATTATATTGCGGCGGAATGTTTTTCCTTCGGACAGGGAGAGCTGCTTTTATTCAGAGCGTTTGTGTGCTGTATAAGTACATTTGTGTTGTGGGGAGCGTATGATTGCATAAAACGTAGAATAATGTATAAAAGTGGTTGTTGAAAACCCTGTGGACAGCAAAAACCGACATATTAGGGGAGATTTCGACAAAAACAAAAATTAACTTTAAATTTTATTAAATACTTAAAAATCCGATAAATCATATTGTAATATTTAATAAAAATACCGTCTTTAACATATGTTAAGGACGGTATTTTCTACTTTATGACGAAATTATTTTTTTGTCAAAAAATCGTTGACAAATTAAATTTGTGAGTAAAATCTGTTTATAAGTCTGTGGACATTGTGGATAACTATTACTTTACAAGGTCCTCGCCTATTAAATAAACGTCTCCGGCTCCCATAGTTATCAACAGGTCGCCTTCGGAACAGTTTTGGCGGATATATTCCTTTATTTCATCGAAACCGCCGACATATACGGCGTCCCCTCCGCGCTGTTTTATACGTTCGACAAGGACGGAACTGTTTATAAGACCCGTATCTTTCTCCCTTGCGGCGTATATATCTGCAACCACTATTTTATCGGCGTCGTCAAAAGCCTCGGAAAATTCGTCAAGCAGATTATAGGTTCTGGAGTATGTGTGCGGCTGGAATATGCACCACAGCTTGTTTTTTTCTATATTTTTTGCCGCGGAAAGAGTAGCCTTTACTTCCGTAGGGTGGTGGGCATAGTCGTCTATGACGGTTATTCCGTTAAAGTTACCCTTGTACTGGAAACGTCTGTCTGTTCCGCCGTAGTTTTCAAGACCTTCCTTAATAAATTTATTGTCTATTTCAAATACTTTTGCGGCTGCAAATGCTGCGAGAGCGTTATCCACATTATGTCTGCCGGGAACTTTCAAATCAATACGGCACTCAAAAGAACCCTTGTAATATACGTCAAAGCTATATGTGCCCATATTTGATATAGTAATGGATTTTGCATAAACGTCCGCCTTTTCATCGGCGCTTCCGTAGGAAATGATATTCGGCTTCAAACCTGCCGTTATTTCCCTGTAATTTTCGATTGCGGTATTGATTACAAGAGAACCGCCTTCCGCGATATTTTCCGCAAATTTATGGAAAGATTTTCTTATGTTTTCAAGATTTTTAAAATAGTCGAGATGGTCTGCGTCTATAGTAAGGACAACGCCTACATAAGGTCTGAAATGAAGAAAACTGTCGAAATATTCGCATGCTTCGGCTACGAAATAGTCCGAAGAGCCGACGCGGATATTTCCTCCGATAGATTTAAGTATTCCGCCGACGGTTATAGTGGGGTCAAGCTTTGCGGCCATTATTATTTCGGAAATCATGGAAGTTGTAGTTGTTTTTCCGTGAGTACCGGAAACGGCAATACTTTTTTTATACCTGTCCATTATCGCTCCCAGAAGAGTTGCTCTTTCTATAATAGGTATATTTTTTTCATGCGCCGCCAGTATTTCCGGATTATCCGCCTTTACTGCCGCAGTATATACGACTATATCCGTATCGTCGGTTATATTATCCGCTTTCTGACCGATAGTAACGGTTATTCCCTGTTTTTTAAGGCTGTCGGTTATCTTGGAATCCTTTATATCGGAACCTGACACTTTGAAGCCTTCAAAGTTAAGTATTTCGGCAAGACCCGACATACTTATGCCGCCTATGCCTACAAAGTGTATATGCTGAGAATTATTTTCAAGATTAATATTCATCATTAATTACTTCCCCTGTTTTTATTGATTTAAAATCGGCGCAAAATACCGCCGGATATTCAGTAAAAAGTATACTACATTATATGGATAAAATCCACTGGATTATATAATTAGGCGTAAAAAAGCGGATACAAAATTTTATACGGCTTTTTGGTGAAATAATACTATTTTTTCTTTAACAAAAATATGGTAATATTATTATATATTTATTGATATGTATGTGTTCGTAAGGACATATTTCATAAAAAATTATCTTCATGGGAGGCGATGTGATGGAACGCAAAGAAATAATGGCTTTACTCCTTGCCGGCGGTCAGGGAAGCCGATTGGGTATTTTGACAAAAAATACGGCGAAACCGGCGGTAAGATATGGAGGAAAATACCGAATTATTGATTTTCCGCTCAGCAATTGTATTAACTCAGGTATCGATACTGTAGGTGTGCTTACCCAATACCAGCCTCTTATGCTTAACCATCATATAGGAATAGGTATACCGTGGGACTTGGACAGAAAGAACGGAGGGGTTACAATGCTCTCTCCCCATGTAAAAGGCGGAGAGGAAATGGGCGATTGGTTTATGGGAACAGCCAATGCCATTTATCACAATCTGGACTACATAGACAGATATAATCCCGAATATGTGCTTATACTTTCCGGCGACCATATTTATAAAATGGACTATTCTAAAATGTTGGAATTCCATAAGGAAAACAACTGTACGGCGACAATAGCCGTACTGGAAGTGCCGTTTGAAGAAGCCGGAAGATTCGGCATAATGAACACTCTTGACGATGACAAAATTTATGAGTTTGAGGAAAAGCCGGCAAATCCTAAGAGTAATCTTGCTTCCATGGGAATTTATATTTTTACATGGGAAAAACTCAGACAAGCTCTTATTGACGATAACAAGGTTCATGCCAATAGTGATTTCGGTATGCACATAATACCCAAAATGCTTGCCGACGGCGAAACGTTATATGCGTACAGATTTGACGGATATTGGAAAGACGTAGGAACCATAGAATCCTATTGGCAGGCAAATATGGAGCTTATTAAGACGGTACCGGAATTTAATTTCTACGACAGCTTTTGGAAGATTTATACCAACTCCGAAAATCAGCCTCCTCAGTATGTGGCGGCAGGGGCAAAAATAAAGCAGTCTATTATTTCGGAGGGCTGTGAAATATACGGAGAGGTGTATTCGTCGGTTCTCGGCCCCGACGTTATAGTCGAAGAGGGCGCGGTAATAAGAGACTCCATATTTATGGAGAATGTCGTTGTTAAAAAGAATGCGGTTATAGACAGATGTATAATCGACAGAAATACGATTGTCGGAGAAGGAGCGGTTCTCGGCGAGGGAGAAAACGTACCGAATGAAGATAAACCCAACATATATAATACCGGAATAACGGTTGCGGGAGAAAATACCGTTATACCTGCCGGAATAAAAATCGGAAAGAACTGTGTGCTTTACGGCGATACCAAGGAAGAAGATTACGCCGACGGTAAACTGGAAAGCGGAAAATCCATAGTACGGGAGGTTGGCAGAAGATGAAAGCGATAGGTATTATACTCGCCGGCGGAAACAGCGAAAAGCGTATGGGAGAACTTACGGAAAGCAGGGCTGCTGCTGCCATGCCCGTCGGCGGATCTTTCAGAGCGGTTGATTTTCCCCTTACAAGTATGACTTCGTCGGGAATAGGAAAAATAGCGGTTATAACCCAGTACAATTCCAGATCTTTGCACGACCATCTTGTATCGTCGAAATGGTGGGATCTCGGAAGAAAAAAAGGCGGATTGTTTGTCCTCTCGCCTTATACGAGCAAGGACAATTCTTCATGGTTCAGAGGCACTGCCGACTCCATGTATCAGAACATATCGTTCCTTAAAAGAAGTAACGAGCCGTATGTGGCAATATCTTCCGGCGACGCGGTTTATAAGATGAACTATAAGAAAATTATAGAGTTCCATAAAGAAAAAGAAGCCGACATTACAATAGTATATAAAAGGATGAGCAGCGATACGCTTCATAAATACGGCGTAATGAAAATGGATCAGGATAACAGGGTTGTAGACTTTGAGGAAAAACCCCTTGACCCTCAGTCGGACTGTGCGTCTCTCGGTATTTATATAATCGGCAGGGAGCTTCTTATAGACCTTTTAGAGAGCGTTGTCAGCGAGGGAAGATATGACTTTGTAAGGGATATTGTTATCCGTCTCAGAAAACGCCTTAAAATATACGGATACGAATTTGATGGATATTGGAGCAGCGTAGGCGCGGGAATAGAGGAATATTACAGAACGAATATGGATTTCCTGAACAAAGACGTAAGAGACGTTTTTACAAAGCAGGAACCCTTTATAGACACAAAACCGAAGGATGAGCCTCCCGTTAAATATAACGCCAATGCGGAGGTAAGCAACTGCGTTATAGGAAGCGGTACGATAATCAACGGTACTGTGGAAAATTCGGTAGTGTTTAGACGCGTATTTATCGGAGACAGGGCGGTAATAAAAAATTCCATATTAATGGAAGGCTGCTATATCGGCGACGACTGCGTTATAGAAAACGCCATTCTGGATAAGAACGTAGTGGTTACATCGGGAAAAAATATATATGCCGATGACGGAAGACTGAAGGTAATAAAGAAAAATTCTGTGATTTAATGCCTCCTGTGGGGGATTAAATATAAAAAATATGGTTAAATGGCAATTTAATCATCAGGGAAGCATCATGCTCAAGCAAAAGGGAGAGGCAGGATATTATGGAGATAACGGATATCAGAGTAAGAAAAGTAAACAAAGAAGGAAAAATGAAAGCTGTTGTGTCGGTTACATTTGATAACGAAATAGTTATACACGACATAAAGGTGATAGAAAGAGAAGAAGGACTTTTTATAGCCATGCCCAGCAGAAGAACAGCGGACGGAGAGTTTAGGGACGTTGCACATCCCATAAACGCGGAGACAAGAAACAGGATACAGAAACTTGTTCTTGAAAAATATGAGGCTGCTCTTATTGAGGAAGAAGCTTTTGAGAAAGAAAACAGCGCAGAATAATTGCCTTATGCCGGATTCGTTAAGAATCCGGCTGTTTTTGTTACCGATAATTTGTTTATACAGTAAAAATGTATTGAAAAAATCATGATTACATGCCAAAATATATAAATGGTTTATCAGAGCTTTAAGGAGAAGATTTTATGAATAAATTAAAAGTTATAATTTTGGCGGCAGGAGAGGGAAAGAGAATGAAATCCAAACTGCCGAAGGTTCTTCACAAGGTACAGGGCAAACCTATGGTGAAGCATGTTATAGATATGGCTAAAAATGCCGGAGCCGACGATATATGCGTTGTTATAGGACACGGAGGCGACGCCGTAAAGGCTGCACTTGAAGATGAAAACGTAAAGTTTGCCATTCAGGAAAAACAGCTCGGTACGGGACATGCCGTTATGCAGGCAGGCGATTTTATAGAAGATAATGCGGATATTCTCGTGCTTTACGGGGATACGCCGCTTGTTACGCCGGAAACCGTGGGAAAGCTTCTTGATTTCCATAGGACGGAAGAAAACAGTATTTCCATAATTTCCGCCATAGTGGACGACCCGACGGGATACGGACATATAATAAGGGACGAAAACGGAGCTTTCCTTAAAAATGTAGAGCATAAGGACGCCGACGACATAGAAAAAGCCGTAAAAGAAATAAACACGGGAATATACTGTTTTAGGGGCGAAGCGCTTAAAAAGGGTCTTTCAATGCTTAAAAACGATAATGCACAGGGAGAGTATTATCTGCCCGACACTTTGGAGATTGTACTGAAAAACGGCGGAAAGGTGAACGCCATGGCAGCGGACAGCGCAGAAGAATTTTCCGGAGTAAACTCCAGAATACAGCTTGCCGAGGCGGAAGCGTATATGAGAAAGAGAGTAAACCGCAAATATATGGATATGGGAGTTACCATGATTGACCCGGAAAGAACATATATTGAGGACGGAGCTGTGATAGGCTGCGATACTGTGCTTCTTCCGGGCGTTGTAATAGAGGGTAATACAGTAATAGGAGAAGACTGTATTGTCGGACCCGATTCCAGACTGACAAACGTAAAACTCGGAAACGGAGTAAAATTCCAGTATTCCACAGCCATTGATTCGTCCGTAGACGATAATACGACGGTAGGGCCTTACGCATATATAAGACCTAACTGCTCTATCGGAAAGAATGTAAAAATAGGCGACTTTGTAGAGGTAAAAAATTCTGTTGTGGGCGACGGAACAAAAGTATCCCACCTTACATATATAGGCGATTCCGATGTGGGAGAGCGCATAAACTTCGGCTGCGGAACGGTTACGGTAAACTATGACGGAAATAAAAAATACAGAACCGTAATAGGCGACGACGTATTTATAGGCTGCAACACAAACCTTGTCGCTCCCGTAAAGGTAGGAAACGGAGCTTATATTGCCGCAGGTTCCACAATTACCGACGACGTACCCGAAAAAAATCTCGCAATTGCCAGAGAAAGGCAGATAAATAAAACAGGGTGGGTTAAAAAGTAAAATTTTATGTGCTATTCGGTTAAAAATTTGAGTAGTTTTCATGTTGAATTTTGATATATTGTGTTGTACCATATATAATGAGGAGGCTTATGAGAGCCTATAATACGATACTACCGAATAGGGGGACGATTTCAAAATGATGTACACAGGCAGAAGCAATATCAAAGTTTTTTCCTGCAACTCCAACCCTGAGCTTGCTAAGGCTATCGCTAAAAATCTTTTCCTTTCATTGGGAGAGGCGGAAGTAACACAGTTCAGCGACGGAGAAATTTCCGTAAAGATAAACGAAACCATAAGAGGCGCTGATGTTTACATAATACAGTCTACATCACAGCCGGTTAACGATAACCTTATGGAACTTCTTATTATGATCGACGCTATGCGCAGAGCTTCGGCGGGAAGAATAACAGCGGTAATGCCTTACTACGGATATGCCAGACAGGACAGAAAGGCAAGAGCGAGAGATCCAATCAGTGCAAAGCTTGTTGCAAACCTTCTTACAACGGCAGGAGCTGACAGGGTTCTTACAATGGATCTTCACTGTGCACAGATACAGGGCTTCTTCGATATCCCCGTTGACCATCTTCAGGGCAGCCCGATTCTTACAAGCTATTACAGAGAAAAGTATGCGGATCAGCTTGACGAGTTTGTTGCGGTATCGCCCGACTTGGGAAGCGTAGGCAGAACAAGAAGCTTCGCTACAAGAGTAGACATCCCTATAGCTATTATAGATAAAAGACGTCCGAAAGCCAACGTAAGCGAGATAATGAACATTATCGGTAACGTTGACGGCAAGAGAGTAATACTTGTGGACGACATGATCGATACGGCAGGCACAATATGCAACGCGGCTAAAGCCCTTGTTGAAAGAGGTGCTATTGAAGTTGACGCATGCTGTACTCACGCTGTTCTTTCGGGACCGGCTATCCAGAGAATAGAAGAATCTCCTATCAAGGAACTTGTTGTTCTTAACACAATAGAGCTTCCGCCCGAAAAGAAAATTTCAAAAATTAAGGAACTTTCCGTTGCGCCTATATTTGCAGACGCAATCAATCGTATTCACGAGGGAATTTCTATTTCAACATTGTTTGATTGATAAAAGAAAAAGCCGGTTTTCCGTAAGAAAGCCGGTTTTTTGTATAAATAAGGAGGGAATAAAATGAAGTACGATTTTCCGAAAATAGACTTGCATCTTCATCTTGACGGCTCTATGCTGCCTGATTCCGCATGGGAAATGGCGGAGGAAAGAGGCGTAAAAATGCCTGCCGACAACCCGGAGGATTTTAAGAAATTTATAGTTGTTACAGCCGATTGCAGGGACGTAAACGAGTATTTGGAAAAATTTGAACTTCCTCTGCAAATAATGCAGGATAGGGAAGCTATAATCCGTACCGCAAGAGAGCTTGTAATTATGCTGGCAGAGCAGGGACTTGTATATGCGGAAATACGTTTTGCCCCTCAGCTTCACACAAGGAAGGGCATGACCCAGGCGGAGGCGATAGAAGCCGTTATCGAGGGCGTAAACGAGGGCATGAAGCAGGCGAAAACAATAGATATAGGAATAATATGCTGTACCATGAGCATAGGATTGGAAACCGTAAATAAAGAGGAAAACCTTGAGACGGTAAGAGCGACTAAACAGTATCTCGGCAAGGGTGTTGTGGCGCTTGACCTTGCGGGAGCGGAAGGCATAGTTCCTCTTAAAAATTTCGGATATATATTTGACCTTGCAAGAGAACTGGAACTGCCGATTACAGTACATGCAGGCGACAGCGACGGTCCGCAGACTGCATGGGACGCTTTGGAATTCGGCACAAAGAGGATAGGCCACGGACACAGGGTATACGACGATAAGGAACTCATTAAAAAATGTATCGAGGATAACGTAACTTTGGAAATATGCCCGACAAGCAATATTCAGTGTCAGTCTCAGCCAAGCTATGCGGAACATCCTGCAAAAAAACTCCTTGATATGGGAGTGAGGGTTACGATAAATACCGACAATATGGTTTTATCCGATATTGATTTGGATAAGGAATACGACCATTGCCTTAACGATATGGGATTTGAGTATAACGACCTTATAAAGATGAATATCAATTCTGCCGAGGCGGCTTTTATGCCGGAGGATAAGAAGAGAGCAATAATCGAAAAGCTTGAAAAGTGCTATAGATAACAGTATAAGGTTATAAAAAGGGACATTGAAAATTTTCAACGTCCCTTTTTATCATTCCGCAAACATTTTTGTACAGTATACCGCTTTATTCCAACCTTTTATTAGCTTTTGAGCTTCTTCCTTATCCATTTTCGGCTCGTATGTTTTTTCCAATACCCAGCTTTGCTTAAGCTCGTCCTTGCTCTTCCAGAAGCCTACGGCAAGACCTGCCAGAAATGCCGCTCCGAGGGCGGTTGTTTCCGCTATTACGGGTTTTATCAGCTTTTTGCCTGTAATATCAGCCTGGAACTGCATAATTGGCTCGCTGGCGCTTGCTCCTCCGTCGACTTTTATTATGTTTATGTCGTTGCTGGTATCAGCCGTCATGGCGTTTATTACGTCCATTGACTGGAAAGCTATACTTTCAAGGGCAGCGCGTATTATATGTTCCCTTGTCGTACCTCTTGTAAGTCCGTATACAGAACCTCTGGCGTACATATCCCAGTGGGGAGCGCCCATTCCCGTAAAGGACGGCACAAAATAGACCCCTTCCGACGAAGGTAGTTTTGAGCCGAGATAGTCGGCGTCCTTAGCGCTGCTGAAAAATCTCATTTCGTCTCTGAGCCACTGTATTACGGCGCCGCCGACAAAAACGCTGCCCTCCAGAGCATAATTTACTTTTCCGTCTATTGACGAAGCTATTGTTGTAATAAGCCCGTTTTTGCTTACGGCAGGAGTTTCTCCCGTATTCATTAAAATAAAGTTTCCCGTTCCGTATGTATTTTTGACATCGCCTTTGTCAAAACATAGCTGTCCGAAAAGAGCGGCTTGCTGGTCTCCGGCTATTCCCGCAACGGGGATTTTGGAGCCGAACTTGTCGGTATATCCGTATATTTCGGAGCTGTTTTTTACTTCGGGAAGCATACATTCGGGAATATTCAGCTTTTCCAGTATGTGCTTGTCCCATTTTAGGGTATTTATGTTAAAAAGCATGGTTCTTGAAGCATTGGTACAGTCTGTTATATGTACTTTTCCGTCGGTCAGCTTCCATAAAAGCCATGTGTCTACCGTACCGAAAAGCAGTCTGCCTTCCTCGGCTTTTTTTCTTGCGCCGTCGACGTTATCTAAAATCCATTTTATTTTTGTCGCCGAAAAGTAAGCGTCTATTAACAGTCCCGTATTGACTTTGACATATTCGGAAAAGTCTTTATCCTGTTTAAGTTCTTCGCATAAATCCGCAGTTCTTCTGCACTGCCATACAATGGCGTTGTATATGGGTATACCGGTTTCTTTGTCCCATATTATAGTTGTTTCACGCTGATTGGTTATGCCGATTGCCGCTATTTCGGACGGATTTATTTCGGCTTGTATAAGGGCGTCTATGGTCGTGCTGTACTGCGAATTGTATATATCTTGGGGGTTATGTTCTACCCAGCCGGGTTTGGGATATATTTGCGGATATTCCTGTTGGCATTTCGCTATTATATTTTGATTTTTGTCAAAAATAATTGTTCTTGAGCTGGTTGTTCCCTGATCAAGGGATATGATATATTTTCCTGACATATAATAATCACTTCCTGTTAAACTTATATTATAATATTACTATATTTTTGATATAAAAACTATATTGTTGATTTTTTAACATGATATTTGGAGTTGCAATCAGTATCTTAAATTTATAAATGCGATAATATTAAAATTCTTCAGGCATAATTTAAAAATCTTTTTTAGAATTTCTATTGACATACACCGTAAAATATGTTAAAAATATAACAAATAGAGCTGTAAGAAAAGAGGAGGGTCATTATGAAAATTGCTTTTTACGATACAAAACCGTATGATAAGACGTGGTTTAAACCGCTTGCGAAGGAACATGGATTTGACATTACTTTTTTTGAAACAAAACTCAGTAAAGATACGGCTATACTTGCCACAGGCAACGACGCGGTATGTATTTTCGTAAATGATGAGGCTGATAAGGAAACGCTCGATATTTTGGAAAAAGCCGGCGTAAAAACAATACTTTTAAGATGTGCCGGATATGATAACGTGGATTTGAAAGAGGCCGAGGGAAGATTTGACGTTCTTCGTGTGCCCAGTTATTCACCTGCTGCCGTTGCGGAGTTTGCTCTTACATTACTTATGTCCCTTAACAGAAATATCCACAGAGCATATATCAGAACAAGAGATTTCAATTTCAGCATAAACGGACTTCTCGGTATGACAATAAGAGGAAAGACTGTAGGCGTTGTGGGAACGGGAAAAATAGGACAGGTTATGATTGAACTCCTTCAGGGCTTCGGCGTTGAAATACTGGCATACGATCCATACCCCGTTGAAGGGCTGAACGCAACCTATGTGAGCAAAGAGGAGCTTTTTAAGCGTTCCGATATAATTACTTTCCATTGTCCATTGACAGACGATACAAAATATATGGTGAACGCCGATACGATAAAGCTGATGAAAGACGGAGTAATTATCGTAAACACTTCCCGAGGAGCCATTGTCGATACAACCGCTCTCATAGAGGCTCTTAAGGCAAGAAAATTCGGCGGAGTAGGTTTGGACGTTTACGAAGAGGAAGACGAATATTTCTTTGAGGACAGATCCAATGAGATAATAAGCGATGACGAGCTTTCAAGACTTCTTACATTCCCCAACGTATTGATAACAAGCCACCAGGCGTTCTTTACAAGCGAGGCGCTTAAAGCTATTGCGGAAACAACGCTTAATAACCTTGCAGATTCGGAAAAAGGAAAAACAGACCCAAAAAATACATTGACAAGCAGAACAAAATAAAAAATAGGATTGGCTGTCAAAACTGAACTGAACCAAAAAAGTCAGACAAGATATTTAAGTTTAAAAAGACATTCGTTTTATTAACATTATCTGATATATCTTACTATTACTACTCCATGATTTTTTATAAAATCGTGGAGTTTTTCAATTTGGCACAAAAACTGCCTATTTAATATCAATTTGTTAATAAAATATGTACACAATAATTCCGATATGTTATAATAAATAAGCTATATTAAACAATTACACAACAAGGGAGGACTTATAAATGAGTATTATGGACATGTTTTCACTCAAGGGCAAAAATGCGCTTGTAATCGGAGGAAGCAAGGGTCTCGGCGAAGGTATTGCAAGAGGTCTTGTAGAAGCAGGCGCAGTTGCGGTAGTGTCAAGCCGTAATCAGGCTGACTGCGACAAGGCGGCGGCAGGAATTACGGAAGTAACAGGCGGTCAGTGCTACGGCATTTCAGCCGACATTTCCACAAAAGAAGGCGTAGACGCTCTTGTTAATAAAGTAATAGAAAAACTCGGTCATATAGATATTCTTGTAAACAGCGCCGGTGTTAATATAAGAAAACCGGCTGTAGAATACACGGTAGAAGATTGGGATACAGTTCAGAACGTACAGCTTAAAGGCGTTTTCCTTGCATGTCAGGCAGTAGGAAAACATATGATAGATAACGGTATCAAGGGAAAAATCATCAATATATCTTCAATCAACGCCCGTGTTGTAGCAAGACCAAATATCGTATCCTATGTAGCCGCAAAGGGCGCCGTTATGCAGATGACAAAAGCGCTTGCAGTTGAATGGGCTCAGTACGGTATAACAGTAAACGCAGTTGCACCCGGTTTCTTTGAAACGGCTATGACAAAGGTACTTTTTGAAGACCCTGCCACAAGGGAAGAAATGTTCAGACATATACCTGTTAAGCGTTTCGGAAACGCCGATACGGATCTTGCGGGAATGGTAGTTTATTTCGCTTCCGACGCTTCAAATTATACAACAGGTCAGATAATTTATATCGACGGCGGATACACAAGTATTTAAAAAGATAAGGCGGTTTGAATATATCAAACCGCCTTGTTATGTATTTTATTCCTGTTTTAAAGCGTATTCATACGCCCTTTTGATAACGTCGAGGGCATTTACTCCCTCGGGATCGAATCTGCTGTTATCGGACTCATTGCTGAACGTTCCGTCATATCCCAGTTTCTTCAACGATACGAAAATTTTTACAAGTTCGTCAAAATCATCTTCCGTCAGCTGCGGTCTGGAATAATTTTCCCCAAGTCCGCTTGTATGCAGGTGAAGCGTATACTTCATATATTTTCCCAAATCAAATATGTCCGTTCCCATCGGTTTCATATTATAATAATCCAACACCATTTTCAGGTTAGGCATATTCAACTGTTCAACCATATCATAGACTTCGTCGACATAAGTGCAAAATTCGCAAAGATATTTATGCAGAGATTCAAAAAGTATCGTTATGCCGTATTTTTCGGCAACTTCGGCTGTTATTTTCAGAAAAGTCTTTCCCTGTTCCCATGCCTTTTTACTGTCGTATCCGTCAGGCAGTTTTCGTATATTGGGAGAACCTACGCCGACTGTTTTTACACCCAGTTTTGCCGCTCTGGATAAAACAAGCTCCGCATAATCTTTTATTTTATTTTCGTCAAAACCTTCTCCGACCATTTTCGGCGCGTTTTTTGCGTATGCATTTACGGCAATACAGTTTATAGGTCCCGAAAGTATAGTGTTTTTTACCGTTTCAAATTCTTCATCGGTATATTCTGCTATTTCCCAACCGGGAAGTTCTATAAAATCATATCCTGCTGAAGCAACTTCTCTATAAAGCTTTGCCGAGGCGCAGCATCCGAATTTCATATTTTAACCCTCCTTTATTTCGTTTCCGCTCTGTGCAGGATGAGTTCCGCCGCTATACTTACGGCTATTTCCGCCGGTGTTTCCGCCTTTATGTCAAGTCCTATAGGCGTATGTATCCTGTCTATTTTTTCTTCTTCTATTCCTGCCGAAAGAAGTTTTTCCCTTGTTGCGGCTATTTTTGTTCTGCTTCCGATGACGCCCGTGTATGATATGTCTTTCGGCGTTATCTGTTCCAAAATATCATAATCGGCAACATGTCCGCTGGTCATTACAACCGCATAGTCATCCTCGGTTATATTTATATATTTATCTATATTTTTAAACTCGCCCTTTATTATTTCCATTCCCTTGGGGAATGTATTAATCAGACCGTCCCTTTCTTCGTATACCGATACTTTAAAGCCGAGATGTGTAAGTAGCGGCGCCAGTTCTCTCGAAACATGACCTGCACCGAAAATATAAACTCTCCCTTTTTTAAAAAGAGGTTCGGCAAACACCGTACAAATTCCGTCCTTGAACGAATGCTTATTTTTCAGCCATTCCTTAGCTTTTTCATCAGACACGGCAATATATTTTACGCCGTCCTTTTCGGAATATACTCCCATTTCCACGGAAGTTTCCGACACTCTTGTCAGCAGCCAGACATTTTCCGCATTTTCGGAAATTCCATTTATATATTCGAGCATTTCAATATCTTGTTCCGAAAAATATTTAAAACATACCTCCACGTTTCCGCCGCATATCATACCTATATCCGCCGTATCGCCTGCGTTCAAACTGTACGATTCCGTAAACGATTTCTTATGTTTCAATGCCTCAACGGCTTTAAGCGTACAAATATGTTCTACATTTCCGCCGCCTATCGTTCCTTTTGTGCTTCCGTCGGGATACACGAGCATTTTTGCCCCCTCTCCCCTGGGAGTAGAACCCGAAGCCGCTATAACCGACGCCAATATAACGTCTTTGCCGCTTTTTACGGCTTCAAGCGCCTCTTTAAAAATTTTTTCCATTTTATCACGCTCTTTGAAGACGGCGGTCATAAAAGACCGCCGAAAATTTTGTGTCTATTAATATTTACAGCCTGCTACCTGCACTTTTATCATATTAGTAGTACCAGGTATTCCCAAAGGAAGTCCTGCCGTTATTACCGTTATATCCCCCTTATCGAGGTAATGAAGTTCCATTGCCCTGTCCATACATTTATCAAAAAGGGCAAAAGTATCAAACTCATCGTCAACAAGAATAGGTATAACTCCCCATACGAGGTTCAGTCTTCTGCAAAGACCCTCGTCCGTAGCGCAGGCTATTATATCGCAGCCGGGTCTGTATTTTGCTATATTTTTCGCCGTCGTACCCGATTTTGTTACGGTAAGTATCGCCCTTGCGCTGAGGTCGTGCGCCGTTGTACATGTGGCATGGCTTATGGCGTCCGTAACATTGGGGTTTGATTTTCTTTCATCATTAAAAAATCTTTTTTTGTAATTTATCGCTTCCTCCGCTCTCACAGCTACCCTTGCCATTGTCTTAACAGCTTCCACAGGATACTTACCGACGGCAGTCTCTCCCGAAAGCATAATAGCTCCCGTTCCGTCGAAAACAGCGTTGGCAACGTCGGCTGTCTCCGCCCTTGTAGGTCTGGGATTTTTCATCATTGATTCCAACATCTGTGTTGCGGTGATAGTCATCTTTCCTGCCTTTGCCGCCTTCTTTATTATCATCTTCTGTATAACAGGCACGTCCTCATAGGGAATTTCAACACCCATGTCTCCTCTGGCTATCATAACTCCGTCGGAAACCTGGAGTATTTCATCTATATTCTCCACACCCTGTTTATTTTCTATTTTGGCGATAATAGCGATTGACGAGCAGTTTCTTTCGTCCAATATCCTTCTTATTTTGAGAACGTCTCCTGCGGTTCTTACAAATGAAGCAGCTATAAAGTCAAAATTATTGTCAACGGCAAAATTAATATCGGCAATATCTTTCTCGCTCATATACGGCATGGATACTACCGTACCGGGCAGATTTACGCCCTTGTTGTTTGAAACTGGTCCCGGATTTACAACAACGCATTTTACGTCAGTATCGTTCTTTTCCGTTACTTTCAACTCTATAAGACCGTCGTCTATAAGCACTCTCGTACCTACCGATACATCGTTGGGAAAATCGGAATAAGTAACGGAAACTATTTTGTCAGTACCCTCTACCTCTCTTGTAGTAAGGGTAAATTCGTCTCCGGCTTTAAGCGTTATAGCGCCGTCTTTAAACTTTCCTACTCTTATTTCAGGTCCCTTTGTGTCCAGAAGAGCGGCTACATATCTGCTTTTATCTCTCCTTGCCTGTTTCAGTTCGTCAAGCCTTCTTAAATGTTCGTCATAATTTGAATGTGAAAAGTTAAATCTTGCCACATTCATTCCTTCGTCTATCATGCTTTCCAGTACTTCCAAATCGTCCGTTGCCGGGCCTAAAGTACAAACTATTTTTGTTTTTCTCATATATCTTCCTCCGCCATAAAACATTTCTTTAAATCACGGTACTTTTTTCCATACATAGTTCACCTAAATTATATATATTAAAATACTTTTTGTAAATCTACATATTCAAAAAATCATTATATTAACAAAATATTTACAAATATTTTCGCAGTTTAAGAACAAGGTCTTCCTCCAGCTTTATTATTTTTTCCGCCGTTTCCACAGACTGTCTGTCGGCGTTTTTATATTCATTTTTATATTTACACAGCGTTTTTATCCCCATTGCACAGCCGTCCGTCATAATATCGGCCACTGTGGAATCATTTTTATCCGCGGCTATTTTTACGTTTATTTTCGTCCATGACATTGCCTTTGCCATCGGCGACAGCTCCTTAGGTTCTCTATCATAGCTGTCAAGAATATCTTTTATCCCTCTGCCGATATTTTCGTGGTCGTTTTTACTGCTTTCCAGTAATTTTTTCAGTTCGGGGTTTGCAACAACGTCTAAGACCTCGTCCAATGATTTGACAGCCATTTCCACTCCCACTCCGCATTCCTTTAACAGACTGATTGTATCAGCCGTAAGTTTATCCGTAACCATACGCATATCCTCCTTAAAAACATATTATTTTAATTTTTGGTATAATTGACCCATATTATTCAAAAGGATTATAATAATTAAAAAACAGGAGGGTTAAGCCATGGACAGCCGTTTGGAGGAAACAAAAAATTTTTTTGATGAAAAAGCCGATACTTGGGATAATGAGAGCATATACAGTCCGAACCTTATAAAGGCTGTAGTTGAAATAAGCGGAATACCGCAGAATGGCAGAGTTATTGATATTGCATGCGGAACAGGCGTTTTATTCCCGTTTATATTGGAAAAAGAGCCGTCGGAACTTTTTGGTATCGACCTTTCCGATAAAATGCTGGAAAAGGCGGCGAAAAAATTCCCGTCTCCATCTGTACGTTTACAATCGGGGGACTTTATGGATATAAAAGAAGACTGCTTTGACATCGCATTTGTATACAGAGCATATCCCCATTTTCCCGATAAAAAAGCCTTTGCTAAAAAGCTGCATACTATCCTTAAAACGAACGGACGGTTTGTCATAGCCCATACGGAAAGCAGAGCCGCCATAAATCAACGCCATAAAAAAGGAGCTATGCACGTTTCCGACATACTTCTTCCCATTGAGGAAGAAGCCGTATATTTTAACGGGCTGTTTGATATAGATATTAAAGCCGATACCGACAATATCTATATTATATCCGGAAAACGCAAATAACATTGACACCGCAAATTAACAGGAGTAGAATTAAATATAACATGCAGGGGTGCTGGCGGCAGCTATACCGTCGGCTGAGATATTACCCTTAGGCGTATGCCTTTACCTGATTTGGATAATGCCAACGTAGGAAGCAAAAAATGATCTGACAGGGAAACGCCGATAGGCAGTTTCCCTTTTTTATATTCTTCAGAATAAAAGAAAGAGGTGCTTTGTAATGATATCAATAAAAGACGACATGCTGCTTTACGCCATAACCGACAGAAGCTGGCTGAAAGGACGTACGGTAGCAGAGCAGGTCGAAGACGCGCTGAAAGGCGGCGCAACGTTTATACAGCTGCGTGAAAAGGAACTTGACTATGATTCTTTCCTTGCGGAAGCCTTTGAAGTGAAGGCTCTTTGCAAAAAATATAATGTTCCCTTTGTAATAAACGATAACGTGGATATAGCCGTTGCCTGCGACGCAGACGGAGTCCATGTGGGACAGAGCGATATGGAAGCCGGAGACGTAAGGGCAAAACTGGGCGATAATAAAATAATAGGCGTATCGGTACACACCGTTGAGGAGGCCGTAAAAGCACAGGAACGCGGCGCCGACTATCTCGGTGTAGGCGCAGTATTTACTACCAGCACAAAAAATGACGCCGTTACAGCTTCTTTAGGCGTATTGAGAGATATATGTGAAGCCGTAAATATCCCCGTTGTGGCAATAGGCGGAGTAAATGAAACAAACATACTTAAGCTTAAAGGAACGGGAATAGACGGAGTTTCCATAATTTCAGCCATATTCTCCAAAGATGACATAACAAAGGCAACTGAACAGCTTCTTGCCCTTTCCAAGGAAGTCGTAAGCGCCGCTCCCGAAATAAAAAAGGTTCTTACAATAGCCGGAACAGACCCCACGGGAGGTGCGGGACAGCAGGCAGACCTGAAAACAATAACCGTACATAAGCAGTACGCCATGAGCGTTATTACATCTATCGTTGCTCAAAACACTATGGGAGTGTACGACTTTATGGACGTTCCGCCCGAACTTGTTGCAAAACAGCTTGACTGCGTATTTCAGGATATACGTCCCGACGCCGTTAAAATAGGAATGGTATCTAACAGCAAAATAATAGACGTCATAGTAAATAAGCTGAAAGAATATAATGCCGAAAATATCGTTGTTGACCCCGTTATGGTATCGACAAGCGGAGGAAAACTCCTCAGCGACGAAGCCAGCGAAGCGCTTATTACAAAGCTTCTTCCCATGGGTACGGTAATAACTCCCAATATACCCGAAGCCGAGGTCCTCTGCGGATTTGAAATAAAAAATACAGACGATATGATAAAAGCTGCCGAAAAAATATCTTCTATGGTAGACGGCGGTATCCTTATAAAAGGAGGTCATCTTGTATCAACCGCAACGGACCTTCTCTATAAGGATGGAGAAATAACATGGTTCTCGTCTGAAAGGGTCAATAATCCAAACACCCATGGAACAGGCTGTACGCTTTCCTCCGCAATAGCATGTAATCTTGCGGAAGGTTATTCCCTTGAAGAAAGTATAGCAAATGCCAAAAAATACCTGACAGGCGCGCTTAAAGCCCAGCTTAATCTCGGAAAAGGCAGCGGCCCTTTGGAACATACATATATCATCAAAAAATAACTCCAAACACAAATGTCCTCTTAAAGAGGACATTTTTTTCTTGACATTGGCTCTCTATATGTTAAAATGGCTTTATTACCACTGATAAAGGAGAAGAGCCATGAAGGATAAAATAAAGGTTGCCATACTCGGACTCGGCACAGTCGGAACAGGCGTTTATAAAATAATACAGAACCAGAAAAACGAATTTCCCAATAAAATAGGCGCTGAACTTGAAGTGTCGAAAATACTTGTAAGAAATGCAAAAAAAAGCCGTGAAGGGGTCGATATGTCCCTCGTTACGGATAAATGGGAGGATGTTGTCAACGACGGAGATATTGACATCGTAATAGAGGTTATGGGTGGAATAGAGCCTGCAAAAACATATATTTCGGAAGCCCTTTGCCACGGAAAACACGTTGTTACCGCCAACAAAGACCTTATGGCTGAACACGGACACGAACTTTTGGAAACGGCGTCAGAGCATAAGTGCGACCTTTTGTTTGAGGCTGCGGTAGCCGGCGGAATCCCCATTATAAGACCAATGAAACAGTGTCTTGCCGCCAACAACATAACGGAAATAATGGGTATAATAAACGGCACGACAAACTTTATCCTTACAAAAATGACAGAAGACGGTATGGAATTTGATGAAGCCCTTAAACTCGCTACGGATTTGGGCTACGCCGAAGCAGACCCCACCGCAGATATAGAAGGTCTGGATGCGGGAAGAAAAATCGCTATTCTTGCTTCCATAGCGTTTAATTCAAGAGTTACGTTTTCAGACGTATATACGGAGGGTATTTCAAAGATTACGGCAAAGGACATCAAATACGCAAGCGAACTCGGCTGTGTAATAAAGCTTATAGCTACGGCAAAAAATACGGAAAGCGGAATAGAAGTAAGGGTAACGCCTATGTTTATACCTAAATCTCATCCTCTTGCTTCCGTAAACGATTCTTTCAACGCCGTATTTGTCCACGGAGACGCCTTGGATGACGCAATGTTTTATGGAAGAGGCGCGGGAGAACTGCCTACTGCAAGCGCAATAATGGGCGACGTCATAGACGTATGCCGTAATACGGCGTTTGGCTGCAACGGCAGAATAGGCTGCACATGCTACAAAGATATTCCCGTAAAAGCAATGGAAGATATAGAGAGTAAATACTTTGTACGCACTCTTCTTGAGGACAAACCGGGTACTCTTGCCGCAGTTGCAAGCACGTTCTCCGGAAATAACGCCAGCATAGACCAGATGGTACAGAAAACAAAATTCCCCGGATATGCGGAAGTCGTATTTATTATCGATACTGTAAAAGAACAGCTTTTCCACAGAGCTATAAGGGAGCTTTCCGCAATGCATTATGTAAAGGAAATCCCGTCTATCATAAGAGTTCATAACGATATAAGAAATTAAGAAAAAGCCTGAATTATCCTACTATTCGGATAATTCAGGCTTTTATGTCATATTATTTCCGCAAGCTTTTTACGCACTGCCGCCCCCGCTTCCGCAGTAGAGGCGTTTCCTCCTAAATCGTGAGGTATGTATATTCCATCAACTAAAACTCCGTCGATTGCCTCTATAATCGCTTCGCTCCATTTGTTAAAACCGAAATGCTCCATCATTTGGCTTACCGCCCACATTGCCGCAAATGGGTCTGCAATTCCCCGTCCAGCTATATCGGGCGCAGAACCGTGTATAGGCTCGAACATGGAAGGATATATCCTTTCGGGATTAATATTGGCTCCTGCCGCAAGACCCATTCCTCCTGCAACAGCCGCCCCAAGATCCGTTATTATGTCTCCGAAAAGATTTGACGTTACAATAACCTGAAATCTCCACGGTTCTTTTACAAAATACATACACGCCGCGTCCACAAGGCAGGAGTATGTTTCAACATCGGGATATTCTTTTGAAACCTCGTCAAATATCTCGTCCCAAAAAACCATTGAATAATTAAGCGCGTTTCCCTTACTTATGCTTGTAAGCGTCTTTTTTTCTTTTCTTGCCAGTTCAAAAGCATATCTTATAATTCTCTCTGTTCCCTTTCTGGAAAAAACGCCCGTTTGAAGCGCAATCTCATTGCAGGTTCCTCTGTAAAGCCTTTCTCCTGCTCCCGAATACTCGCCCTCGCTGTTCTCCCTTACTACGATTATATCCACGTCTTTCGGTGAAGTTACGGTATTAAGCGGACATTTCGCTCCCTTTAAAAGCTTTATCGGTCTAAGATTAACATACTCGTCAAAACCCTGTCTTATTTTAAAAAGCAGTTCCCTAAGCGACATATTGTCGGGGACGTCCGGGTCGCCGACTGCCCCAAGATATACGGCGTCATAGTCATTTAAAATCTCCATGAAACCATCTTCAGCCATTTTACCGGTTTTTTTATAATATCCGCATCCCCAAGGAAATTCCGTACAGGAAAAAGTTATGCCGCCGTCCAATCTTTCTATTTCTTCAAGTAATTTTACCCCCTCCAAAATAACCTCTTTGCCTATTCCATCCCCGGGTATGACGGCTATCTTAAATTTTTTCATATACATCGTCTCCTTTCACAAGTCTATACTAAAATTATAAGCCGTAAAATTTACATTGTAAAATATCTAATTATAATAATTCCATAGGCAAAAATTATCGTTTTATAGATATTAAATATTTTACAAATATATATTCATTATTTACAATATAGTAAAAAGGTGTAGCGAAAGGAGTGTTTTTAAATGAGTGAGAAAGCAAAAACTGTTAGAGTTGCGGTTGTTCAGGCAGCCCCCGTTGTCTTTGATCTGGAAAAAACATTGGAAAAGGCTTTGGGTCTTATAAAAGAGGCTGCCGAAAAAGGAGCTAATATCGTTGTTTTTCCCGAAACCTTCATACCAGGTTATCCCAGAGGCCTGACGTTCGGTTTTAACATCGGCGCAAGAACAATGGAAGGCAGAAAAGATTTTCAGCGTTTCCATGACAACTGCGTTGCGGTCCCCGGTCCCGAAGTTGATATTCTGGCAAAAGCCGCAGCAGAAAACAACGTATATCTTGCGATGGGTATAACGGAAAAGGACGGAAATAATATCGACGGAACTCTCCATTGCTGTATGCTGTTCTTCGGTCCCGACGGAACATTCCTCGGCCGCCACAGAAAGCTGAAACCGACCGGTTCCGAGCGTTATATCTGGGGTCAGGACGACGGCAGCACTCTCACCGTTGTGGATACTCCGTACGGACAGATGGGCGCATTGATATGCTGGGAAAACTATATGCCCCTTGCCAGAGCAGCCATGTATCAAAAGGGTATAAAACTCTATCTGGCTCCCACAGCGGATCAGCGAGATACTTTCCAGTGTACTCTTCGTCATATAGCTATCGAAGGTCGCTGCTTCGTAATATGCTGTAATCAGTATATGGAAAAAAGCATGTACCCCACGGATCTTTACGGCTATGCCGAAATCGAAGCGCAGCCCGACGTTATGTGCCGCGGCGGAAGCTGTATTATAAATCCTTTCGGCGAGTATGTCGCAGGGCCTTCATTCGGAGGAGAAGAAATATTGGTAGCCGATTTGGATCTGGATCAGATAACCCAGGGCAAAGCCGACTTCGACTGTATCGGACATTATGCAAGACCCGATATTTTCGAGCTTATAGTTCACGAGAAGAAATAAACGGTGATATAGATGAAACTGTATCAAATAAGATATTTTTACGCCGTATGCAAATGCGGCCATGTGACGAAAGCGGCCGAGGAACTCCACGTTTCTCAGCCGTCCGTTTCAAACGCTTTAAAAGATCTGGAGGAAGAATTCGGAGTAAACCTTTTTCACAGAATAAACAATCGGCTTACGCCGACGAAGGAAGGTATTATATTTCTGGACAGAGTTTCCAAAATATTGGATACCGTCGATGATACCACAGCCTTTATGTCCGAGCTGGGTAAGAAAAAACGCAGAGTCAAAATCGGCATACCGCCGATGATAGGAACGTTTCTTTTTCCACGGCTTTTCAGAGACTTTAAAGCCAAAAATCCGCAGATACGCCTGGACCTTACGGAAGGAGGTTCGCCCGAGTTGCTACGCGCCGTAGAAGAAGATGAACTGGATCTGGCAATAATTATATCCAATGATATAAACAGTCCCGATATTTGTATCAAACACATTTACGATACAGAATTTTATTTATGCACCGGCAGAAAAAATCCGTTTTCTTCAAAGGCAAAAGCTTCTTTAGAAGAAATAAAGCATGAAAGCTTCATTTTATTTAAGGACGGTTACTATCAGAATAAGCTTATACGGGAACGATTTTCGGAAATAAACGCAGAACCCGACATACTTCTGAATACTAACCAAATCGTTACAATAAAAAATATGATTGAAAACGATATAGCATGTTCCTTTCTTATAAAAGAAGTCATCGAGGACGATACGGATATATGCGGCATACCTCTTGATCCTCCCGTACCCATACAGATAGGCGTAATATGGCGGAAAAATAAAAGGCACTATAGCGATACGATACAATTTATCAAGTATGCGGAAACATTATAAAAATCCGCCGATATAAATTGAACAGCACCCCATTTGTTAGACAGTATGATATACTGACAAGTGGGGTCATTTTTATATCAAGAGGAATTACAAATAAAAATATACACCTGAGTTTAAGAAATAGGTTGTCGAAACGATGATAAGAGAAAATCTCGGCTACGATGAAACGGCACGTCAATTTGATATGAACAGCCATACCATTATCTGAAAATGAATCGGGAGCATTAACGGTATAATAGAAACTGTTTGAACAATACAGACATGGAAAATTCCTTAGGGCTGCTCAAAAGCCAACTTCTTTATCTCGGAAAGTTTCAGTCAATGGAACATTTTAAACAGAAATCGGCGGACTATTTAGATTATTATAACAATCGCAGAATCAAGACAAAGTTAAAAGGCTTGCCGCCTGCTCTTTACAGACAACAAGCCCTTCCGTCTTTTTGAGTAATTTTAAAATTTACATTAATTTAGCGTGAACACATATTCGTCTGTCAGTATATATGTCGGGCTTGATATACATATACTGTTATAATCCATAACGTCTTTGACGGCATCGCTGGCGAACGCCGCTTTCCAGTTTTCTCCGTTTCTCTCTGTCCATGAAGAGCTTCCTCCCGCTGAGGATCCGTTTGCTTTTTCAAAGGAAATTCCGTCAAGAATTATGTTGTCATACTTGTTTTTTACGGTAAATTCAATGCCTATGCTGTCATCCCAGTCCTCCGTTCCGACCGTCATATTGTTTATGATTATATCGGAATATTTCAGACTTATTTTTTTCGGGAAATCTATGGTTTTGTCTTTGTTTATTTTAAAGTTTAAAACGGCTTCTTCATCGTTTCTTACTTCAACAACAGGTACATGGAGGATAGCTGCATTTTTCTCATCATCGCTAAAGCCGTATGGGGACAGGTCGAAATAAAACTCCGTACCGTCTCCGCCGTCACACTCGGCAGGTATGTTTTTGCCGCCTATTTCAAGATAGGGCAGTACTTTATCTATGCCGTCATCTTTGTATTGGATAAAACCGTAGGTCTGCGTAAATTCGCTGTAATTGAGCGCATAGAATTTTATATTAAGAACTTCACCGTCCCATCTGGGCATTGCCGTAACGGAAATATTATTATGCATTGCCGTAGGGCCTATTTGTTCTACACTTTCATAAAACTCTATGGGTTTTAATTTTATGTCAAAGGAAAGATTGCCTATTTCAAGAACTATCGGCAGATTAACGCCGTATTCGTTTATTATATCGGAAATATGTTCCAAACGAGCGGTCATTGTTCTTTTGCTCATAGAGCCTCCGCCGTAGCTTTGCAGATTGTCATAGGTTTTTCCGTCAACGGTTATTTTGTGCACTACTTCAAAAAACGGACCGAAACCGTTATCATCGGTAACTTTTATAAATGACGATACGTCGTTGTCATCGAGTATTTTCTGCAAATCCTCGGCAGTCATTTTGTAGTCTATATTATTTTCATCAATGAAATCCAAAGTTATCGTATAAACAACGTCAATGTTGTAATCGGAAACATAGGCGTTTTCAAGCGTTACTGTTATATTTCCGTCGCTTTTTGTTACGGGGTCTCCGTCCATGGAGTACAGTATGCCGGAATAAGATTCTTCGTTGTCGGTTTGTTCTTCTATGGTCATGCCCGGTATAAATGAGAATATCTTTTTTATGGCAGCCTGTGCCGAAGGCGAGGTGATAACTGCCGCCGTTGCAATAACCAGAACAGCCGCAACAGCCGCCCATTTTTTCCACATAACGGTTTTTCCTCTCTCTTTTTTTACGGCTTCTTCAGCTTCGTCTATATATTTTCGGTCTATATTTCCGAGTTCTTTAAAAAAGTCTTCTTTTTTCATATACTTATCCCTTCCTTTCCCAAATAGTTTCTCAGAGCCGTCCTTGTCCTGAAAAGCGAAGATTTAATCTTTCCCTCGCTTACTCCGTATTTTTCGGCTATATCGGCTATGGAGTCGGAGTACCAGTAACGACGTACAAAATATATACGGTTTTCTTTTTTCAACTCTCCGAGAAAGGCGTTTATAGCCTGTGAAATTTCGCCGCTTTCGTATTCGTCCGAGCCTGCCCCTAACGGAATCATTTGTTCCACCTCCGACAGGATAATATCAAAATGTGAATTTCTTTTTTGGGCTCTGTAATATTCATATCGGTTTAGAGACAGGTTTCGCGTTATTCTACCCAAATATGTTTTTAACGGATTCGGCATTTTGGGGGGTATTGTATTCCATGCTTTCAGCCATGTATCGTTTACCGTTTCTTCGCTGTCCTGAATATTTTGAAGAATGTTCATAGATATTTTCCTGCAATAAGAGCCGTATTTTGCATCGGTTTCTTCTATGGCTTTTTCGGAGCGGTTTATATATAAATCCAATATTTGTTTATCGTCCATTTTTTTCAATCCTTTCTTGAAGAGCCCTTCACTTATAAATACAGGAAAAAACCTTTGAGGTTTCAAAATTTGTGAAAAAAACAGTGTGTTCTTGAAAAATATGAAACACACTGTTTAAATTCAGAAATATTTATCCAGAAGCTTTGAGGAATATTCTTCTATGTCGGCACAGTACATATTGTAGGAGTTTATAATCTGTTTTGCATCGTCGGTAAGAAATGCGCCGCCGCCGCTTTTTCCGCCGGTAGTCGATATAAGAAGTTTAAAACCGAGATTTTCCTCACACTGTTTTACTATTTTCCATGCCTTGGAATATGACATGTTCATATCCATCGCCGCCTTGCGCAGGGAACCGCATTTGTCCACTTCTTCCAGAAGAGAGCATATTCCCGGGCCGAAGCACTTATCATTTTTAAACAGATGTATTCGTATTTTGGCGGTAAGTTTATTTTCCATTGTAAACCCTCCCGAAAGGTGTTATCCTTATGATAATATAACGATAAGGAGTCCGTATATGATTTCCGATATTTTAAACATTAAAAGAGGTTTGACCTCCATAATAGGAAGCGGAGGCAAGACGAGCCTTATGTATGCTCTGGCTGAAGAACTTTCGGCTGAGAGCAGGGTTATCGTCTGCACCACTGCAAAAATATATGCGCCCGAGCATATTATAACACTTTATGACCCGTCGGAGGAAGAGATAAAAAGAAGCCTTTATAAAAACGGACTTATCTGCGTCGGCAAGGCAGCCGAAAACGGAAAACTTATATTGCCTGATATAGACTTTTCGGAAATACTGAAATATGCGGACTATATTTTGTGCGAGGCTGACGGCTCACGGGGACTGCCTTTGAAAGCGCATGAGGTTTACGAACCTGTTATACCGAAGGAAAGCGTTGAGACTATACAGGTAATGGGCGTAAAAGGAATCGGTGGAAAGATTAAGAATGTATGCCACAGGGCGGAATTGTATGCCGAACTGACGGGGCTTGATACGGAATATACGGTAACGCCCCAAATAGCCGCAAAGGTAATAAATGCGGAAAATTTATGCCATAAGCTGGTAATAAATCAAGTTGAAAACGAAACGGATATTATTAATGCTTCTGAAACGGCAAAGTATATAAACGTTCCGGTATTCGCAGGAGAAATAAGAAAGGGGAGGCTTAAATGCTTACAGTAATAAAAGGCGCGGGAGATATAGCTTCGGGAATCGCACTTCGGCTTAAACATGCTAAATTCGACGTAGTGATGACGGATATTGAAAGACCGACGGCAATAAGAAGAACGGTATGCTTTTCTCAGGCAATAGTTAACGGAACGGCTCAGGTTGAGGACGTTAAGGCGGAAAAAGCAAATAATGCCGAAGAAATAAAAAAAATACTGTCTATGGGAAATATAGCGGTTATAGCCGATGAAAAGGCGGAAATCATAAAAGTTTTGAAGCCCGAGGCAGTTGTAGACGCCATATTGGCAAAGGAAAATCTCGGAACGAAAATAGATGACGCGCCGATTGTCATAGGCGTGGGACCGGGATTTACGGCAGGAGTCGACTGTCATGCCGTTATAGAGACCAAAAGAGGGCATTACTTGGGAAGAGTTATAAAAAACGGCTCTGCCGCGGCAAATACGGGAGTGCCCGGAAATATCGGAGGATATACGACAGAGAGGATAATAAGAGCGGTAAAGGACGGAGCTTTCGACCCTGTGTGTGAAATCGGCGATACGGTTAAAGAAGGACAGACAGTTGCGTATATAGACGGAGAAGCCGTTAAATGCAGTATAGGCGGCGTTTTAAGAGGGATATTGCCAAAGGGAACGCCCGTTTATAAAGGCATGAAAAGCGGAGACGTAGACCCAAGGTGCGTAAAGGAACATTGCTATACGGTTTCGGATAAAGCTCTTGCCGTAGGGGGCGGAGTTCTTGAAGCCATATTATCTTTTCGGGAGGGATAAAAATGGATGATATTAAACTTACGAAGCTTGCAAAATGCGCAGGGTGCGGGGCGAAAGTCGGAGCAGGCACACTGGCAAAGCTTTTGGAGGATATAAAAGTTCATAACGACCCGAATCTTTTGGTTGGATTTGATAAAAGCGACGATGCTTCGGTTTATAAAATAAGCGATGATATTGCCGTTGTGCAAACTGTGGACTTTTTTCCTCCCATTGCCGACGACCCGTATTTGTTCGGACAGATAGCTGCGGCAAACGCCATGTCGGATATATACGCCATGGGAGGAGAGCCTAAGCTGTGTCTTAATATAATGGCTGTACCGCAGGATATGGAAAAGGAACATGTACATTCCATACTTAAAGGCGGATATGATAAAGTATACGAGGCAGGAGCCCTTATAACGGGAGGACACTCTATATTTGACGACGAGCCAAAATACGGATTGGCAGTAACGGGATTTATACATCCCGATAAAATACTGAAAAATGCAGGCGCCAAGCCGGGAGACGAGCTTATTCTGACAAAACCCATAGGAACGGGCATTATAACGACCGCCGCAAAGGCAGGAATGGTTGACGATAAAACTTTGGGCAACGTATTGAAGCAAATGGCAACGCTTAATAAACAGGCGAGGGATATTATGATAAAATACGATGTCCATGCCTGCACGGACGTAACGGGCTTCGGCCTTATGGGACATCTTTTGGAAATGACGCAAGGTTCGGAAGCCGCCGCGGAAATATATACGGACAATATGGAATTTGTGGACGGAGCGGAAGAAATGGCTGAAATGGGTATACTCCCCGAAGGACTTTACAGAAACAGAAATTATGCCGAAAACTATGTCGACGGAGGCAATGTTGCGCTTAAAATACAGGATATGCTATACGACCCACAGACTTCGGGAGGCCTTTTGATAGCCGCTGCGCCTGACAGCGGTTTGTTTGAGGAAATAAAAAAATATATACCTAAAGCGGCAAAAATAGGAAAGATAACGGAATATAAAGACGGAGCGAGAATAAAGCTTGTTTAAATATGCGGAAATAAATCAGGACGGTATGAATTTACCGTCCTGATTTTCGTTATGTATTCGATTTTAGTGTATATCTCCATTTCGGATTAAAGTATGTAAGGATAATCGTTTTTGATTGTAAGTATCAGTATTTCTATATTTTTATCAAGATTATTATCCTTTGAAAGGTCATAGTCGTTTACCATATTATCAAGTCTTACTCTGAAAAGATTTTCTCCGAGAGGTACAAAACCGTTGTTTGTACTTTCGGAAAATTCCTCAACGGTACTGAAAAGAGTAAATTTGTCTTTATAAGGGGCGCTGTTGTAAGGGCAGAAAGTTTCACAGTTTCCGCATTCGTTACAGAGGCTGTCTATATGGACTATTTGCGCTCCCATTCCCTTAGGATGTATAACAATATTCGCTCTGTTAGGACATACGTCTACGCAGTTTTCACATACGATATTGCATGAGAGGCATCTTTCGCTCTCACAGCCCGACGGAGTTTTAAGCACGCCTTTTTTTGAAACGGCATTTTCTTCGGAGGAAAGCATATTTTCCGTGATGTTTGCGGAAATGTGATTTTCCGTTATGGCTTCGCAAAAAGCTTTTGCATCGGCAATACATTCAACTACTGTCGAAGGGCCTCTCAATGCGTCCCCAGCAACGTATACATTATTTATATTTGTTTTAAATGACGGACGGCCTTTTTTATCTGTTTCTATACCCTGAGATGTAAAGAACTCGCTGTCAACGCTTTCTCCCACGGCGGCTATAACCGTATCGGCTTTTATGTTTATCAGTTCGTCCGTTTCAACGGGGCTTCTTCTTCCGCTTTCATCGGGTTTGCCCAGTATCATTTTTCTTGCGGTCAAAACTCCGTTTTCATGTTTTACGGGGGCGGAAAGTTCCAAAAATTCAACGCCTTCACCGACAGCCATGGCAAGTTCCTCCTCATCGGCAGGCATGTATTTTTTGGTGCGTCTGTATACAATAGTAACGTTTTCAACGCCGCAGACCCTTTTTGCGGCTCTTGCCGCGTCCATGGCGGTATTTCCTCCGCCTATGACGGCTACATTTTTTCCGATGTTTATATTTTCACTTGATTTGAGCCTTTTTAAAAAGTCTATTACGTTTAACGTATTTCCGCCGATGTCCAGTTTTCCCGGTTTTACGGCTCCCGTGCAGTAAAGTATATGGGTATATCCCATTGATTTAAGTTCTTCGATGGAGGGGGCTTCTGTGTTAAGTTTTATTTCCGCGCCCGATTTTTTAATAAGTTCGACATCTTTGTCTATGGCTTCGTCTGATATTCTGAAAGAAGGTATGACGTTTCTTACTATACCGCCCGGTTTTGCTTCTTTTTCATAGACAGTAGCTTTTATACCGCTTATGCCGAGGAAATATGCCGCAGCCATTCCGGCAGGGCCTCCGCCGACAATAGCAACATTGGTTTTTGTCGAAGGCTTCGGAACGGAGAAATTCTTTATAAATTCATTAAATCCGTTTTCGGCGGCTTTAAGCTTTTCGGAACGTATATCAACGGGAATCTCATAAAAGTTTCTCGTGCATTTGTCTGCGCAGTGGTGCGGACATATTGTTCCCGTTATGAACGGAAGAGGATTTTTTGCCGTTATTACTTTCAGAGCTTCCGTATATTTTTTCTGTCCGCAAAGCTCTATGTACTCGGGTATGTCCTGACCTATCGGACAGCCTGACTTACACGGGGCGATAAAACAGTCCGTAAGGGGAACGGATTTATTGATTTTTCTGCTAGGAAGCGGTTTTACGGGCTTTATATAGTGAATATCGCTGACGGCTTCTTTTGCGAGTTTATCCGTTTTTTCGCAGTCAACGCCGTCAAACGGACGGAATTCACAGCGTTCAAGCTTTTCAGCCAATTGTTTCAGTCTGTTATAACCGCCCGGTTTCAGTATTGTCGTGGCTACGGTTATGGGCCATATACCGGCTTCAAAAAGTTTGTCGATATTGAAGAAATCCGCTCCGCCCGAATAGCTTATACGCATTTTTCCGTTGAATTGCTTCGATATTCGGTTAGCCATTTCCACGGTAAGGGGGAACAGAGATTTTCCGCTCATGTACATTTCTTCCGATGGAAGTTCTCCCGCTTTTACGTCAACGGGGAAAGTATTGGACAGCTTTAAGCCGAATTCCAATCCTTTGCTTTCCGCCAATGTCTTAAGACGGGTAAACATTGGAACAGCGTCGCAGTACTGTAAGTCCTCCCTAAAATGGCGGTCGTCAAAGGATATATAATCATATCCCATTTTATCAAGGGTTTCACGGGCAAAATCATAGCCGAGTATTGTCGGATTGCATTTTACAAAGGTATTAAGATGTTTTTCCGCTATAAGATATGAAGCTATTCTTTCTATTTCCTGTGGAGGACAGCCGTGAAGCGTTGAAAGGGTTACGCTTGTACATACTTTTGACGGTATATTGTCTATATATTCTGCGTCCTTTGGGAAAAATTCTTTCAGTATATTTTTATATTCTTTCCATTGGGGCGTTACGGAGGCGTCTTTCAGGCTTTCTATAAAGCGGTCTATTTTTTTGCTTTTTATGCCTTCCAGGTCGTATCCGACGCTCATGTTGAATATGAACCCGTCGGGAGAGCCGAGACCGAATTTTTTGGAAAAAACCTTCAGGGCAAGCCATGCTTTTATATATTCGTCGCAAGCCTGCGAAACAAGAAGTTCCGTAGACCATTCACAGTTATAGCCTTCGTCCTCGGCTAGTATACATGGGCGTGAAATACACGCCGCCAGTTCTTCACCGTCCATTATTTGCACTGTTTTAAGCTCGAAAAACCTGCTGCCTGCAAAATAAGCGGCTACTATGTTCTGTGCAAGCTGGGTGTTGGGACCTGCCGCAGGACCGAAAGGCGTCTCCGCTTTTTCACCGAAAAGTTCAAGAGTTTTATTATCTTTTTTTATGTAAGGGTAACGCACTCCGAAAACGGTTTTCTCGTTTTCATATTCGCAGAGAATTCTGTTTATAAGTTTTTTGAAAGGGATTGGCGTCATTTTTTCACCCATTTATATCATCTCCTTCAACCGTTTATGTTTTTCCAAAGCTTTTTGGCTGTTTCCATTATATCGGCGTTTATTTTTTCTTCATCTAAATCCACAAGACGGCGGTCGCGCATAAGAAGTTTACCGTTTGCCATGGTTGTAATACAGTTATGGCCGTTCATTCCGAAAATAAGATGACCGTCTATGTTTTCGGCGGAAAGAGGAGTATACGGCTTATATTCCATAATGATTACATCGGCTGCCGCTCCTGCTTTTAATATACCGAGGGGTTCGTCGAAGTATTTTCCGCACATTATCGGGTTGTTTCTGAAAAGCATTCCTACTGCTTCTGCCCAGCCTGTATTGGGCATTTTGGAATTGTGGCGCTGTATTGCCAAAACTGTTTTCATGCTTTCAAGCATATCGTGGGTATATGCGTCCGTTCCCAGACCTACAAGTATTCCGCGGTTATACAGGTTTATTACGGGTGAGCAGCCGACGGCGTTGCCCATGTTGGACTGGGGATTGTTTACAACCATTGAGCGGCTTTCTTTGATTATATCCATTTCCTCGTCATTGACGTGGATACAGTGTCCCAGTATCGTTTTGGGACCGAGTATGTTCATGTCCCTCAGTCTTTCAACGGGTCTCTTTTTATATTTTTCCCATGTGTCCTGAACGTCGTTTATGCCCTCCGATACATGTATATGGAATCCCGTCATTCCGTTATTTGTTTCCACGCATTTTTCCAAAGTTTTGTCCGAAAGCGTAAAAAGGGCATGCAGACCGAACATTGCTTTAAGCATAGGGTCGGGTTCTTCTGTCGTATATTTTATAAAGTCGTAGTTTTCTTTTATTGCCTGTCTGCACTTCATTTCTCCGTCTCTGTCGCTGACCTCATAGCATAGACAGCTTCTAACGCCGGTTTCTTTGGCAACCTCGGCTATTTCAAAGAGAGAACCGGGGATATATCCATAGCTTGCATGGTGGTCAAATACGGTAGTAACTCCGTTTTTTATACATTCTATATATGTTGCGTAGGCGGACGCTCTTGTTCCGTCCAAGTCAAGATGGCGGTCTATATTCCACCACATTCCGTTAAGAACCTCATAAAAGTTTCTCGGATTATATCCGTTTATGGAAAGACCTCTGGCAAGCGCGCTGTATATATGCGTATGGGTATTTATAAATGCCGGCATTATAAGGTTTCCTTCGGCGTCTATTATTTCCGCATGGGGATATTTCAGTTTAAGATCAAGGTCGCTGCCTACTTCTATTATTTTGTTTCCGTCAACGGCAACGCCGCCGTCTTCAAAATATGGGTTGTCAATATCCCTCGTAATGACTTTACCGTTGGTTATAAGATACATACAGTTTCCTCCTCTGCCTATGTCATAAATTTTTTTTAAAATCCTAAATAAATTTTATAATATTATTTAATGAAAAGCAATTAAAAGATAGTGTGCATAGTACACAATAAACATAAATGAAGACCGTTGTATAAATATATTGAGAAATAACGTCGAAAAGAATATAATAAAAACTGTTAAAAACATAATTTTTAGACAATATTAGATTTATGTCGATACGGAGGAGCATAAATGATAAGATTTAATAACGATTACAGCGAGACATGCCACGAAAGGATATTAAAAAGAATTTCGGAGGTCAGCATGAGGCAGGTCGGCGGTTACGGCGAGGACGAATACTGCAAGGCTGCCGCTTCTGTCATAAGGAATATAACGGGCAGAGACGATGCGGACGTGCATTTTCTTGTGGGAGGAACTCAGACGAACCTTACGGTAATATCGGCGGCTTTAAGACCATATCAGTGTGCGGTATGCGCCGTTACGGGGCATATCAACGTACATGAAACAGGCGCGATAGAAGCGACGGGACATAAGGTCATGGGAATAGAAAGCGGTGACGGAAAACTGACGGCAGAACAGATAAGGGAAGTTTACAGCCGTCATTGGACTGATGAATCACATGAACACATAGCCCAGCCGAAACTTGTCTACATATCGGATTCTACGGAAATAGGAACGATATATACAAAAAATGAGCTGAAAGAAATATATAAAGCATGCAAGGAAAATGATATGTACTTGTTTATTGACGGAGCAAGGCTCGGATATGCCCTCGCAAGCGAAGATAACGATTTGGATTTGAAAACGATAGCCGAAAACTGCGATGTGTTCTATATAGGCGGAACGAAGTGCGGGGCAATGTTCGGAGAGGCTCTTGTTATTTTAAATAACGAACTGAAAAAAGATTTCAGATATGTAATAAAACAAAAAGGCGGAATGTTGGCTAAAGGCTGGCTGTTGGGAATACAGTTTGACGAACTGTTAAAGGACGGTCTTTATTTTGAACTTGCCGCCCATGCGGACAAGATGGCGTATAAAATTAAAAACGCGGCTTTGGAGGCAGGATATAAGCTCTATTCAGACAGTCCCACAAATCAGCAGTTTATAATATTTCCCGATAGGCTTATAGAGAAACTTTCCGAAAAATATGTATTTTCATATCAGGAAAGAATAGACGAAAATAACAGCGCCGTGCGTATATGCACAAGCTGGGCAACAGATGAGAAGAATGTGGATATGCTTATAAAAGACATAAAAGAATGTTAAAAGAAAGCAGGCGGCATAACAACCGCCTGCTTTTGATTTAAGATAAGTTTTATTTGAAAGTAGCTACTCTCTCGAAAAGTATTTTGTTGAATAAATCTCTGTCAGCGCTGAGAGCCACATGACAGTTATCGGGCAGGTTATGGAAATGACGGGTATCTACTATCGTCATTCCGTCTGCAAAACCTCCGCTTATGTCTACGTCAACCCTTGTGTAAATAACGTTTTTAAGTACGTCGGGATTTATGAGATACGCTATGCAGAGTGCATCGTGTATAGGGCAGAGGTCAGGCTCGTGAAGAGGCTGAAGTATGTTGTATGCCCTTGTACGGATTTCTATAAGTTCCGCCATCATATCACCTACAGGGGTATGGAGATCCTTATACTGCTGTACTTCACTGAGTTTTGTGGAAGCGGCATGTGTAGCGTCAAGGGGAACAAGAGTTATTTTTGCACCGCAGTTTAATACTATTTCCGCCGCTTCGGGGTCTTTCCATATGTTAAATTCAGCAGCAGCCGTAGAATTTCTTTCGATATGTCCGCCGCCCATTATTACTATTTCTTCTATGTTATCCACTATTGAAGGTTCTGCACGGAGAAGTATGGCAATATTTGTAAGAGGGCCTACGGGAACAAGAGTTACTTTTTCGGGACTGTTTTTAATGGCGTTTATGTACCATGTTACAAAGTTTTCTTCAACGGGTTTTGTAGTAGGCTCCGGAAGGTTAAATTTTTTCGGATGATAGCATACTTCAACTCCGTTTTCATCATACTGGATTTCGGGAGTTTTAGGATTTTTTGTTCTTCCGGGAAGAAGCTCGTGAACAAGCGGTTCAGCCGCTCCCTTAACAACCGGTATTTTATCCTGGAGACCGAGAAGCTCTACAATTTTAAGCGTGTTTGTCAACGTATCCTCCAAAGGACGGTTTCCGTTTACCGCACAAACGCCCAAAAGATTGATTTCAGGTGATAACGCAGCCAAAATTATGGCGCATGCGTCATCGGAACCGGTATCAACGTCAAGTATTACATTTCTAGCCATTATAATTCCTCCTAAATAGATGTTGATAATAAACTGCCGTAAATATTCGGCGGAATGATTTTTTTAAGTATTTCCATCGCTTCATAATACTCGTTTTTATGAACTGCGCCGCCGTTTCCCCAAACAGTTTCTTCTCTGAGCATTTTAAAACCTAAGGAGTGATATAAGCAGACGGCTTTATAACTCCATGTCCTTGTATGGACATAAATATCCTCTTTAGGACTAAGAGAAGAAAAACATTCCAACACAGCGGAAAGAATCGCTTTGCCAAGTCCCAGACCCTGATATTCTTTTTCAACGGCAAGCCAATGAACGGACGGCTGCCCGAATAGGCTCCAAGCGGTTGCGGTAGCTATGGGAATATCATCTTTTACGATAAAAAAGCACCGTTCTTTGACGTCTTTAATCCGAGGTCTGTAATAATAAAGCATAAAATATGCAAGGGCATACCCGTTGTCGGGAAACTCGCCGACGGAAGCTATTATTTTTGCCCAGTGATATTGGTCGCCTTCTTTAAACGGACGAAGCGAAAAGCCTTCGGGAAGTACGGGACATTTAACGGCGTCTGCCGTTTTGTGTGAAAGCTTCATAACTATACTTTTTTCGGGTATGGATTTATCCAGCATAATTCACCACTCGAATTTACAATGAGTATTAAAAACAATAAATTTATTTTATCATGTTTTAAGCCGATATTAAATATGTTTCTCGTTTTCGGAGGATAATTTTAAAAGTTTGTAAGCTTTAAACAATGACAGACAGCCAAACAAGTAATTATAATAAAAACAAAAAAATACTAAAAAATAAATCGGAGGTGTTTAATTTGGACGAGAGCTTGATGAGAAAACTTATCGATCCCGAACTGTTGGATAATTATGACGCTTCGGCGGGCTTTGATTTGGAACATCTTGAGGAATTTGTTCCTAATCTTACAAAACAGGAAATACAGGCATTAAAAGACGATCCCGAAGTAAACGTATATGAAAAAACGATACCGGGAGCAGACGGGGAGACGGATATAAAGCTGAGAATATACGAGCCCGCAAAAAAAGAAGAGGGACTTCTTCCCTGCGGATTATTTTTCCACGGCGGCGGATTTTTGTTCGGAAGCGTATACAGGCAGAACGATATGTGCCTTCGATTTGTGAAAAATGTAAAAATGATAGTTGTTTCGGTAGAATATAGGCTTGCACCGAAATATAAATCGCCTGCGCCCATAGAGGACGCATATACTGCGCTTTTATGGCTTGATAAAAACGGAGAATCCATAGGGGCAGACCGCAAAAGGATTGCTATTATGGGACTTTCGGCAGGAGGCTGTATTACGGCGGCATTGGCTCTTATGGCAAGGGATAGGAAAGGCCCTAAACCGGTTATACAAATACCTATGTATGCAATGCTTGACTACAGAGCGGATACGGTATCGCAAAAAGCTATAACAAGCAGAAAAGTATGGTGCTATGATTACAGCAAAATAAGCTGGGCGCATTATCTTGACAAAACGCCCGATTGCTACGACTCGCCGTCCTTGGCGCAGGATTTAAGCCATCTGCCGCCGTTATTTTCGTTTATAGGTACTCTTGACCCGTTTTATGATGAAAATATCGAGTACTGGACAAGACTTATGAGAGCCGGAGTAGATGTTGAATATCATATTTTCCCCGGCTGCTATCACAGTTTTGAAATTGCGGTACCTGAGTCGCATTATGCAAAAACCGCATATGGACTTATGTATTCCGCACTGAAAAGGGCGTTTAAAATAGATATATGATAAAAACTTATCGACCCCCAAAGGCATATACGATTTTCCGTCGGCAACGTCATTGAAAAAAATTCGGCTTTGTGCTAACATGGCTTGTATGTTGGAAAATATCAACACGCAGCGTATGTTGAGGAGGGCTTGATATGTTGCAGCTGACAAAAAAAGCTATAGTAAACTCTTTTATAAAACTTTTGAATGAAAAGCCTTTGGATAAAATAACAGTAAAAAATATTGCCGAAGACTGCGGAATAAACAGGAACACGTTTTATTATCATTTCAGCGATATACGCGAACTGACGGTATATACGATAGACAGCCAGATACACAGCGTATCGGAGCTGGATTTCAATGGGGATTCATGGGTAGACAGTTTTGTGGAGGCTGCAAAATTCGTTATTGATAACAAAAAGGCCGTTTATAACATATACAATTCTTTAAATCGTGAAACCGTTGAAAACTATCTGAATACTGTGGCGTTTAAGGTAACGGACAACTTTGTTTCCGCAAAGGCCGTAGGAATAGACGCGGATAAATCCGACATAGAGCTTATAAAGGATTTTTATATGAGCGCTCTTGTGGGGATAATATGCAAGTGGCTGGAAAACGGTATGGACAAAGACCCCGATATCGTTATAAGAAGGCTGGGAAGGCTTGTAGAGGGCGCTGTTATAACATCATTGAAAATAAGTGAGGAAGAAAAACACAATTTGGGACAAACGAATAAAAGTGTGTAAAAATCAGTCAATTACATGGCGGTGCGCAATTTTTGCGCACCGCTTTTTTTATGACCGTTCAAAACAGCGGTCTTTTATTATAAATTATATAGAATGATATAGCTGTAAAAGGCATAAAAAGGCTTTAAACAGATTAAAAAATAAAAGACAGAAAACCGATATGCTATTTTAGGCAGATAGATTTTGATAATACAGTATTTATATATGCGAAAGCGAAATATGACAGTTTAGATTTTTGACAGGAGGGTTTTTGTTGAAAGAAGATCAGGATAAGAAGAAAAATTTTGTTGAGAGGATGGCCGGATTTATCGTTGATAAGCGAAACGGCTTCTTTTTAATGTATATAGGTCTTATTATATTTTCGCTTGTGTCAACGAACTGGGTATCCGTAAATAATGACCTTACCTCATATCTTCCGGAAGAAACGGAAACTAGACAGGGGCTTACTCTTATGGAGGATGAATTTACAACATTTGCAACAGCTGATGTAATGATAGATAATATATCCTATAAGAAAGCCGAGGAAATATGTGAACAGCTGGAGGATATAGAAGGAGTTAAGTCAGTAGAATTTGACGAGACCGAGGAACATTTTAAAAACGCATCGGCTCTTTTTTCCGTTACTTTTGATGGAGAAAGCGGAGAGAAGGAAAGTAAAGACGCCCTAAACAGGATAAAAGACAAATTGGGCGGCTGGGATTTGTACATAACAAGCGACGCGGCAGATACGCAGTCAAAGGATCTTGACGAGGAAATGAAGGTTGTAATGTTAATAGCGGTAGTTATTATCGTTGCGGTTCTTTTACTCACCTCCAAGACATACGGGGAGATACCGGTTCTATTGATGACGTTCGGAACGGCGGCGATTCTTAATAAAGGAACTAACTTTCTTTTAGGAGAAATATCTTTTATTTCCAACTCCGTTGCAGTCGTTCTTCAGCTGGCTCTTGCAATAGACTATGCCATAATTTTATGCCATCGTTTTTTAGAGGAACGAGTTTATATGCAGCCGAGAGAAGCCGCAATTACCGCACTTTCCAAGGCTATTCCGGAAATATCGGGAAGCTGCCTTACAACCATTTCGGGTCTGGGCGCAATGATGTTTATGCATTTTAAAATAGGATTCGATATGGGTCTTGTTTTAATAAAAGCCATTATGCTGAGTATTATATGCGTATTTACGCTTATGCCGGGTCTTCTTATGCTTTTCAGCAAGATTATAGATAAGACGTCCCATAAAAACTTTGTGCCGAATATAACGCCCATAGGCAAACTTGCCATAAAGACGAGATTTGTTATTCCGCCGCTGTTTGCCGTACTGATAGTTGCCGCGTTTATATTTTCAAATAAATGCCCGTACGTTTACGGATATACGACCCTTGAAACCGCAAAACAGAATACTACACAGATTGCGGAAGAAAAAATTGACGAAACATTCGGCACAACAAATATGATGGCGCTGATAGTTCCGTCGGGAGACTACAAAAAAGAGGCGGAAATGCTGGAAGCCATTGAAAAAATGGACGGAGTTGACTATACTCAGGGGCTTGCCAATACCGAGGCAGTAGACGGATATATGGTTACGGACGAATTGACCACAAGGCAGTTTGCAGAGCTTACCGATATGGATATAGAAGTTATACGGCTTCTCTACGGCGCCTATGCTGCCAATAATGAAGATTACGGCAAAATAGTAAACGGAATAGACGAATACGGAGTTCCGCTGATAGATATGTTTATGTATCTGTATGACCAGAAAGAGGCAGGATATGTAACGCTTGACGATGAAATGAACGATGAAATAGAGGATATGCATACCCAGCTTATGGACGGAAAAGCGCAGCTTGAAAGCGACAAGTACAGCCGTATGCTTGTATTTTCGACATTGCCGGAGGAAAGCCCGGAAACATTTGAATTCTTGGGTAAAGTACATCAGGTGGCGGAAAGGTACTATCCGGAGGGAGTATACCTTGTCGGAAATTCAACAAATGAAAAAGACCTTTCGAGCTCTTTTGTTGACGACAACGTTATGATAAGCGTTTTATCGGCAATATTTGTAATAATAGTGCTTATATTCACATTCAAGTCGGCAGGTCTGCCTGTGCTTTTGATACTTGTAATACAGGGAAGTGTATGGATAAACTTCTCTTTCCCTTACCTTACGGGAAACAATATGTTTTTCCTCAGCTACCTTGTCGTAAGTTCCATTCAGATGGGTGCAAATATAGACTACGCTATTGTAATAACAAGCAGGTATCAGGAGCTTAAAAAACAAATGCCCATAAAAGACGCGGTTATAAAATCTCTTAATCAGGCGTTTCCGACAATTGTAACATCGGGAACTATACTTGCGGCAGCCGGAATACTTATCGGAAGAATTTCGTCAGACCCTGCAATAGCCTCTATCGGTTCGAGTCTGGGACGAGGAACGATAATATCGATTGTTTTGGTTATGCTTGTTCTTCCTCAGATACTTGTACTGGGAGACTTTATAATCGAGAAAACGGCTTTCACGCTTAAAAAGAAAAATTCAATACAGAGCGGAAGCGGAACAATGCGAGTAAACGGCAGAGTAAGAGGGTATGTTTCCGGCGTAATAGACGCAGATATAAAGGGCGTCCTGCACGGAAACATAAACGCCATGGTTGAAGCCGGCGTTGTAGAAAACGTACCGACCGAATTGTTGGAAGATAAAAAGAAACATGATGATGAGGATAAAAAAGAAGATAAAACGGAAGATAAGCAAAAAGGAGAGGAGGAGACCGAAGATGAGTAAGACAGTAAAAAAACTAATAGCTTTAATCACATTAATATGTTCGGTAATTTCCTCGGTTCCTGTAATTGCCGCGGAACAGACCGTATATATAGAGAATACGGAGGATCTTATAGAACTGTCTGAAAGCTGCTCTTTGGATTCATGGTCAAGGGGAGTAAACGTTGTGCTTAAAAACAACATAAACGTAAGCGGAAGCGGATTTACTTCGATACCTACATTCGGCGGAAACTTTGACGGGGGCGGATATACAATCAGCGGACTTTCCATAAAGGCAAACGAACCCGTACAGGGATTTTTCAGATATGTGCAGGAAGGTGCAAGGGTGGAAAACCTGACTGTTAAAGGAACTATACATGAAAGCGAAGGAAAAGAAAAGTTCGGCGGCATAGCCGGAATAAACAGAGGAAGCATAATAAATTGTTCATTTTACGGTGAGATAGGCGGAGACAGCGATATCGGCGGTATAGTCGGAATAAACGAGGCTTCCGGAAGAATAGGAAACTGTATAAATGAAGGAACTATAACTTCGCAAAAGCATACGGGCGGTATAGCCGGAGAGAACTTCGGAAGCATACTGAAATGTGTGAACAGGGGAAGCATAAACACGTCGTCCAAGGAAACCAAGGTAGACTTGGATGACATAAATCTGGAAAGCTTAGATACGGAAGCAACCGAGGAAGAAAGCGCAATAAAAGGAAATTCGGATACGGGCGGTATAGCCGGATATTCGGGCGGAATACTGCAAAGCTGCCAGAACTACGGCCCCATAGGATATCAGCACATGGGATATAATATCGGCGGTATAGCCGGAAGACAGGGCGGATATATATCGGGCTGTGTGAACCACGGACAGATATTGGGCAGAAAGGACGTCGGCGGAATAGTCGGTCAGGCAGAGCCGTATATTGTGCTTATGTACTCGTCGGACAGTCTTCAGGATCTTGATACCGCGCTGAACGATATGCAGGGTCTTGTAAACAACATGCTGGACGATATTGATTATACGACCGATACCGTATCGGGAAGGATAAACACCATATCCATATATGCTTCGGACGCAAGAGAAAGCTCCAAAGAATTGATCGATAAAACATCGGACTATATGGATGATATAAAAGATTTCGCAAATGACAATATTAACGAGATAAACGACTTCAGCGCAAGGGTAACGGATACGTTTGACAGGCTTGTTCCCGTTATTGAAGATTTGGAAGATGTATCGGATTTATTTTCCGATGTTGCCGACGATTTATATGATGCATTGAGCGGCGTGGATGACATTACGGATATCGGCGAAGAGGCAGGAAAACATTTGAAGGACGCGGCAGAGCATTTTAAAGCCGCTCAGAAAGATATAAAAGACGCCATTGATAAAATAAAGGACGCTATAGAGAAAGTGCTTGACAGCGCAGTAGGCGGAAATGAAGAGGAACTTGCCGCGGCAATAGGCGAATTGAAAGCCGCAATAGAACAGCTTTCGGCTGCATACGGCGGTATGAACGACGCTTTGGCACAGATAAAGGAAGCAATCGGAGAAATAGAAGGTCTGCCGATAGAAGATGAACAGAAACAGAAAATAATAGACGGAATTGAAAAATTGATTGTATCTGTAGACGGAATGAAAAAATCATTCGGAGATATAGCCGTTTCCCTGCTGAAGATAGTAAACAATATATCTTGGGACAGTATAAAGGATTCATTTGGAGATATATCGGGCATAATCGACGATGTTATATCGGCTTCCGATGAGGTAGCAAAGGCAATAAAAGACATAGTAAAAGCTCTGAGAGAAGCAGACGGGCTGTCAAATATAATAGACGATATGGCGGACGGTATAGCCGATGCCCTTGACGGAGCAGGAGACATGGGCGACAGCGTTACGTCGGCTCTGAAAAAAATCAGAAACATAGTGAGAAATCTGGCTGACCAAGATCCGATAGAATTTTCAACGCTTGACAGCGACTATCATCTTGATACGCAGGATCTTCATGCTTCTTTAAACGGAATATCCGATGAGCTGAAAGGACTTAATAACGATATAAAATCATCGGGAGATAAGATAACCGATGATTTAAGGGCTATAAATAACCAGTTTAATAAAATAACAAATATAATGATAGACGCATTAAGTCCCGACGAAGAGGAAAAAACGCTTAAAGATATTACGACGGATATGTCGGATACCGATATACACAGCGGAACCGACGGTAAAATCGAAGGCTGTACAAATATGGGAAAAATAGAGGCTGACATAAATGTCGGCGGCATAGCGGGAGCAATGGCTATCGAGTACGACCTTGACCCCGAAGACGATATTGCTTCTGTGGGCACCAAATCTCTTAATTTCAGATATGAAACAAAAGCCGTTGCCCTTGGCTGTAAAAACTACGGTTCTGTTATATCTAAAAAGAACTGCGTCGGCGGTATAGCAGGAAAAATGGATTTGGGAACGGTAGCCGAGTGTGAAGGTTATGGATATGTTAAAAGCACAAGCGGAGACTATGTCGGCGGCATAGCGGGTTATTCCGATTCATCCATAAGAGACAGTTTTGCCAAATGTATACTGTCGGGAGGCAGCTTCTTGGGAGGAATAGCAGGACAGGGCTCAACCGTGGAAAACTGCCATTCAATAATAGACATTGAGGACTGCATAGGAAGAATAGGCGCAGTAGCGGGAGATGCCGAAGACAAGGATAAAGTACGGGGAAATTCTTTCATAGATACAGGATATGCCGGAATAGACAGCATAAGCTACGAAGGAAAGGCCGCTCCGGTAACGTATGACCAAATGGGTCAAGTGTCCGGACTGCCGGAGAGCTTTTTAGAATTTACAGTTAAATTTAAAGCTGACGGAAGCATTATAAAGACCGTGCCTTTTACATTCGGGGAAGATTTGTCGGATATAGAATTTCCCGAAGTGCCTGAAAAATACGGTTATTACGGCTCATGGCCCGAAACGGATTTGTCGCACATGACTTTCAGCACGGTACTGGAAGCCGAATATGAACCTTGGGTAACGGTGCTAACCAGTGATGAAACGGGTGAAAACACAGAACAGCCGCTTGCCCTTGCAGAGGGAGTATTTACCGAAAACGATAAGATTACCGCACAGTACACGCAGGTGGATAAGCTGCCGTCGGGCGCGTCAGGCGGTGATAACGCTAAAGTAATATCAGTAAGCATTGAAAGCGGAACAATAGATAAGACAACCAAAATAAGACTGTTAAAGGGAACGGAAGATTCCGTTAAACTGTGGAAATTGGAAGGAGAAAAGTGGCATAAGGAAAGCTTTGAAGAAAACGGAAGTTATATAATAACCGATATGGACGGAACCGAAGGAGTATACTGCATTGCTCCTGCGGCAGACACTGTAAAAGGATATGTTGCTGCGGCAGCGATAGCGGTATTGGCTGCGGCGTTCATACTTTCCGAAATAAAGAAGAAACCTATTAAGCCGAAGAAATAATTTTAGGCAAAAGAGAAATCCTCCGTTTTAAAACGGAGGATTTTATTTATGTAGTCCTTATTAATAAAATCTAACACAGCAAATAAAGAAAGCTTATCTGAAACATTATGATTTAAGCTAAAATATGACCATGTCTGCTGATTTTGAACATTACGGCAGCCATTATAACGGCGCATATCCATACGGCCTTTACGGCGAAAATATTGCTCAAATAGAAACCGAGGACAACGCCCATGCCGAAAGAAAGTATTACAAATACATATACGCTCGTGAATATGAGCTGATCGGGATTATTTTTTTCTTTATAACGGCAAAGATGTATAACAACCTGACGAAGGTTATTTGTACAAAATACCGTTGATACCGCCTGACCCTGCATACTTTTAAAAGTATTATACTGAAGGGCGGTCAGAAAAAATATCGGAAGAGCGGATATTCTTCCGTTAATGTTTGCGGGAACGAAGCCGACTCCTATTATGCACAGGATTTCTATAAGAAGGCATATTTTCGGCCAACGCAGTCCTCCGTTGCTTATTTTCTGGGGAGCGATTTCGGTTACGGCAATTCCGAGCATATAAATTATTATCGGAATAAAGCAGTATAATATGCCGAATTTATCTCCGGCGCATATACTTTGAAAAAACATGACAATATTGCTTGTCTGTGAATTGGCGAACAAACCGTCCATATTTAAAAATGTATATATTTCCAAAAAACCTCCGACAAAGGCAAGAGGAAGATATACTGCCAGTTCATGTCTGTACTTTTCTGATATTTTCATTAAGCCACTTCTTTTCTTCATGCCGCGGCAGCTTCTGAATAGAGCTGTGCCGACGGCGTTTTTTGATTTTCGGCTCTTATAATAACACAGTAAAAGCCGAATGTCGATATGGCAGACAAATATATTATTCCGATGATTTTATGTCGATTAAAAGCGTTGCTAAATAGATTTGAGGCAAATAAAAAATGCAGTCTTATCAAACTGCATACAGTCTTTAAACAACTTATTTATGCATAGCGGAAAGGTTCGGGAAACAAAGTCGTTTCCCGAGTGGAATCCGCAGGCAGAATTTATTTCTGCCGAGGAAAACAGTAGGTTTCGAGGCGTTTTTGCCGATGGAACCAGTCTGTTTATCCATCTGTTTCAACTCGTTAAAATTTTGATTTCGACGAAGGGCGTCGGCAAAACCGACGCCCTCAATACAGTCTTATCAAGACTGCATGAAATTTTAATATTCATCTAAAAACGAGTGGAGGACTCCTTTTGTTTTGTATCCGACAAGGGTATCGACATTAACGTCATGTATACTGTTGAAAATATTTGTCTCTATAAGAGGATTGGTTTTCTTCAATTCGCGTATCAGCTCTTTCGTTTCCTGTCTTTTTGAAGAAACTTCTTCCTGTGCGACATTTTCCGTAAAACGGCAGGCACACTGTAAAAATTCCAAACCGTTGTAATTGCGCCACGCTATGATAGCGTCTTCATGTATCATATATAACGGCCTTATAAGTTCCATGCCGTTGAAGTTCGTACTGTGCAGTTTGGGCCGCATACCCTGTATTTGGGCGCCGTACAGCATACCCATAAGCGTTGTTTCTATTACGTCGCTGAAATGGTGGCCTAGGGCGATTTTATTGCATCCGAGGGATTGGGCGTTGCTGTACAGATGACCTCTCCTCATCCTTGCGCAAAGATAACAAGGGCTTTTATCAACGCTGTTGGCGGCGTTAAATATGTCGGTGTTAAATATTTCTATGGGTATTTCAAGCAGAGCGGCGTTGTCTATGATTTTTTGACGGTTTACCTCGTTATAACCGGGGTCCATCACCATATAAACAAGTTCAAATGGGAAATCCGTTATACGGTGAAGCAACTGAAACATTTTTGCCATTAGCATAGAATCTTTTCCGCCGGAAATACATACCGCTATTTTATCTCCTTCTTTTATAAGCTCATATTTTTTTATAGCTTCGGTAAACGGCCTCCAAAGTTCCTTACGGTATTTTTTTTGTATACTTCTTTCAATCAGTTGGCATTGAGTTAACTCTCTTTTCACTGTCGCACTCCTTCTGTCAAATCTTTTATAACTTCCGACGCTATTATAAGTCCTGCAGCCGATGGGACAAACGATATGCTTCCCGGAACAGGTCGGGTTGATTGACTTTCACTGCCGTCAAAGAAAGGCTTTATCGGCTGTTCTTTAGAGTATAGCACTTTAACCCCTTTTATTCCTCTCTTTTTCAGTTCGTACCGCATTACTTTGGCAAGGGGACATACAGATGTCTTTGATATATCCGCTATTTCCAGCATTTGCGGATTCAGTTTATTTCCCGTACCCATAGAGCTTATTACCGGAACGCCTGCCTTTTTTGCTTCTTCTATTACAGTCAGTTTGGCAGTAACCGTATCAACGGCGTCTATTATATAGTCGAACGACGAAAAGTCTATAATATCCTTATTTTCCGGAAGATAAAAACAATTGATTATATTTACTTCTGCGTTCGGATTTATATCCAGTATGCGTTCTTTCATGACTTCGGTTTTATATCTGCCTATAGTACTGTGCAATGCTATGATTTGCCTGTTGATATTCGATAAACTGACAGTATCGTTGTCAATAAGCGTAATATGTCCTATACCTGCTCTGGCGGCGGCTTCGGCAACGAAACCTCCTACGCCGCCTACACCGAAAAGAGCAATATTGCTTTTCGCAAGCTTTTCAACGGCTTTGCCGCCTATAAGCATTTCCGTTCTTATAAACTGATTTGTCATAGGTTAAGCCTCTCTTTTAAATCTTTCAGTATATCTTCTTTTTTACGGGGAGCGAAATGACCTTCCAGACCGTACTTAAAGTCCAGATTTTCCAAAGTCTCTATAAGGACTGCGAGTTTTTCTTTATTATCAATCCATTGGTCGCCTACCAATTCTTCACAAAGGCAGTCCCCGAGAAAAACGCATTTTTCACCGGGAATATAAACGATTACGCAGTCATCGGTATGAGGACTGACAATGTTTTTAAAAATACATTTCTGATTGCCCAAATCCAACGTCATTTCATCGGTGAAAGAAATATCGGCAGGTTTTACGACTATTTCCGATAAATCTTTGTATTCGTTGATTATATGGGGTTTACAAAACAGAGGAATTATATCCTCGGATACGTATTTTTCGAGTAAGCTGTCCGACCAAGTAAGGTTTTCCATAAATTTCAAAATGTCGTTTGTCTTATCAAGGGCAATTGATACTGCCTCAAGCGAGTGCAGTCCGAATGTATGGTCCCAATGGCTGTGGGTAACGACAGCAAAAGCAGCTTTAGGAAAACCCAGTTCGGATAACGAGGAATTAAATTTATGTACTGTTTTTGCGGAATTTCCGGCTTCTACCATAAGCGAATATTTATTGCCTTTAACATATCCCATAGCAGGACGGTCTGTTGACTCCTCCGGTTCGGTATAATATACGTTATTTGTAAGCTTTTTCAGCATTTTATCACCTTTTTATAGTTTACATGTTTTTGGGAAGCTTTGCGTTTTTACACTTCTGCTTTATAAATTCCGGGAATTTCGAACCGTTATCGGAAACAAAGCCGTTTTTATCTACAACTATTGAAATATCGTCTAAAATTCTTAAAATATAAAGGTTTTTAGTCTCTACTATTTTATTAACTTTTTCATATTCCGCTTTAAATGATTGTCCTGTGAACATGTTTTTTCCTACGATGCTGTTGTTATAGAAAAATAATTTTGTTACGGCTATATCTCCGTGGAGAGCTTTACTTTGTTCATAGTGTTTTCTGGCTGTGAGAGTCGTTTTATGATAGTATATCATAAGCAGAGTAATAGAAAACAGAAGGAAAATAGCAGATTTAGGCGAATGGGTCATAAAAAAGGCTACTATTGCGATTACGCCGAAAACTGCCGCAAATATAATACAGTAAGCTTTGTACCACATCGGGAGGTCGGCTTTAGTAACCTGTTTTAGGTTATCCAGAGTATATTTACATGTGTTAGAAAAAATTGGTTGCATTTTAAAATCCTCCTAAAGTTTATTCTAAAACAGTATAGCATAAATAAGACTTTATTTCATTAAAAACATAGGTTTGTAATTTAATCATAAGGCACGAATTAACAAAAAATTGAAAATAAAATAGTGAAAAATTACACATTGAAAGAATAAAAAAACATGATATTATAAAAATAAAAAGGAGTGGTACAGATGAGCAAAAAAATGTTGGATCCAAACAGCCTTAATATGAGCGGCCTTAGTATAGGTGAGATATATGTCGGCAAAAAAGCCAGCGTATCTAAGACTATAGAGGCAGCGGATGTATATACTTATGCAGGTATTATAGGCGACATCAACCCTGTACATGTAAACGAGGAATATGCTAAAACAACGCGTTTCGGCAAAAGAATAGCACATGGAATGTTGACAGCTTCATTTATATCGACAATAGTGGGTATGCTTATACCCGGAGCTGACGCTATATACTGCGGACAAACGCTTAAATTTACCGCTCCTGTATATTTCGGGGACACAATCACAGTAAACGCCGAAGTAACGCAGATAATACCCGAGAAAAAGATGATAGTAATGCGCACAACTATTGTTAACCAAGACGGAAAAGTAGTTGTTGACGGAGAGGCTACGGCTATGGCAACGAAGGAAGATGAATAAATATCGGAATCTTCATTTTAAGTAATTAATTTGAAATATATGGAAATTCGGTAGGTTTTTCTGGATTTGTCGATTAAACGGCTGTCTGTACATAGACAGCCGTTTTTATACTTTGAGATATAATGACGGGAAAATCAGCTGTTTAAGTGATATAAAACAGAAATAGACGATGTCAGTTTAACTTATAGGGACGGTTGGTTAATAAAATAGTGAAGCCGAGCGATAAATTGGCTTTATATTTTTGTATGGCGAAAGACGTCTGACTTTAAGCATAAATTCGCTCGATTTTTTGTAAATTTCAAGCTCCCAGTTCGATCACGTTGGATGTGCCTTCGTATGCGTATGTAAATGCCGCTTCTTCAGCTTCTAAAATAAGATATTCGATTTGTTTTTCCAATTCTTCGATTTCGTAGGCGGTAAGCTTTCCTGTAAGCCAGCCGAGCTCGACTTTTTCGTAGCTGTGTAAATTTTTGTATGCCTCCAAAGCAGAATAAGTGTTTTTTTTCATATAAATCTTCCTTTCTTGCGGTTAATTGTTTGTAATAAAACTATAATGTAAAATAAAAGATAATAAAAGGAAATAAGTTATTCAAATTTATATATATTTCGACATTATTCGCAGAACAGAAAAATATTTGAAGTAAATATTCATTTTGACAGCATAAAGACGCTTGATTAAGACTAAATACAGTGCGAAATGCAGATACTGAAAATGGAGGTGAAAGACATGCCAAAAAAGAAAAATAAAGAAAAAAGAGATACTATTCACGGAGGAGACCTTTACAGCATACGCCAAAATGCCCATTACGGTCCCGGCGGAAAGGCTGAACCGGACAATAATATATTTTGGGAAGAGAGAAGCAATCCGTTAAGCAGTAAGGGAAACTAAAAGCTTATGAGCAGATTATGAGGATTTTATCCCCATAATCTGCTTTTTGATTTAATAATAAGTAATGATTTATTTAATGACAAAGTATCGGTAAGTAGTTCAGTCGTAATAAAAGGAAGTAAAATATGCTATATGAAGTTAGATATATATTATAAATCTGAAAAATATATTGACGGCATATAATTAGAATGATATAATAAACTTATGTTTATAAAATAAATATTTGTATATGGGAGGTGAAATGATGACAAGAAGAGAACAGGAGATATTAGAGATTATTAAAGAAAAGCCGACGATAGAACAAAGCGAGCTGGCGGCTATGCTCGGAATAACAAGAAGTTCCGTTGCGGTACATATTGCGAATCTGCAAAAAAAAGGATACATTTTGGGGAGAGGATACATAGTGAACAACGGTGATTATATTGTCGGAATAGGGGCTGCAAACGTGGATGTACACGGTCGTTCCAAAAAAGCGATAAATCTGCATGACAGTAATCCCGGCCATATGAATACTTCTGCCGGAGGCGTAACAAGAAACGTATCGGAAAACTTTGCAAGGCTCGGCGGAAATGTAAAACTGATAACGGCTGTCGGCGATGATGTTTATGCGGACAAAATATGTGCGGAATGTACTGCGGCAGGGATAGATATAAGCCATATATTAAAGGTAGATAATCATCCTTCGTCAACATATATTTCGGTTTTGGATGAGAAAGGCGATATGTTTGTCGCACTTTCCGATATGTCGGTATTACAGAAAATGGACGTCGAGTTCCTTCACTCCAAAGGCAATATAATAAAGGGAAGCAGACTGATAATGTGCGATCCCGGTCTTCCCGTTGATATTATAGAAGAAATTTTAAATCTTTATTCGGATACCGTACCTGTATTCGTAGATACGGTCTCTCAGGCGTATGCCGCTAAATTGGTTGACCTTATAGGAAAATTCCATACTGCTAAACCTAACCTTATGGAAACGGAAATATTAAGCGGAATGAAAATAAACGACCGAAAAGATTTGTACAAAGCCTGTGAAAAGATTTTGGATAAGGGCTTGAACAGGATATTTGTAAGCCTTGGAGCCGACGGCTGTTTATATATGGACAGAGACGGAAGGCGCATAGAAAGAAAGCTGAAACCTGTTGAAAATATGATTAACGCAACGGGCGCCGGAGACGCATTTATGGCAGCTGTAATATACAGCTATATAAATGATTTTTCGCTGGAAAAGACGATTGATTACGGTCTTGCCGCCGGAATCGCGGCAATATCACATGAAAGAACGATAAACCCCAATATGAGCATATCTCTTTTGGAGAATATATTAAAGGAGAGAAAAAAATGATGACAAACGAATATTTATCAATTGCACCTGAAATAGCCGAAGCAATAGCGGCAGGAAAACCTGTTGTAGCATTGGAAAGCACAATACTGAGCCATGGTATGCCTTTCCCCCAGAATGTTGAGTTTGCACATAAGGTAGAAGAAATCGTAAGAGCAGAAGGAGCTATACCCGCTACAACTGCAATAATCGGAGGAAAACTGAAAGTAGGTCTTACTTCCGAAGAGCTTGATATTATGTGCAAGGCTGAAAATGTAGGCAAGGTTTCACGTCGTGATGTAGCCGTATATCTTGCTACGGGAAAAACAGGCGCTACTACGGTTGCCACAACTATGATGATTGCCGAAATGGCAGGAATTAAAATATTTGCTACAGGCGGAATCGGCGGCGTACACAGAGGCGCGGAAACTACAATGGATATAAGCGCCGACCTTCAGGAACTTGCAAATACAAAGGTAGCGGTCGTATGCGCCGGAGCAAAATCACTCTTGGATTTAGGACTTACTCTTGAGTACCTTGAGACATACGGCGTTCCTGTACTGGGACTGAGAACCGATGAATTCCCTGCGTTCTACTGCAAGTCAAGCGGACTGAAGCTTGATTACAGAGCTGAAACAGAAGAAGAAATAGCAAAGATAGTTAAGACAAAATGGGATCTCGGACTTAAGGGTGGATTTGTTATCGGAAATCCTATACCCGACGAGTATGCGCTTGACTATGACGAGATGGAAAAGGTAATAGTAAAGGCGCTTGAACTTGCCAAAGAACAGGGCATACACGGCAAAGACACTACTCCTTTCCTTTTAAGCCATATCAAAGATATGACGGAGGGCGTTTCATTTGCTTCAAATCTTCAGCTTGCATACAATAATGCCAGGGCAGCAAGTAAGATAGCCGTAGCACTTTCTAAAATGAACTGAAAATAAAATTAAGAAAGCCGCAGATATTGTATCTGCGGCTTTTGTGATTTGCTAAAAAGCCTTTTTCATAATTATATAAAGAGTTCTATAAGAAATACTATACCACATGAGAACAGCGCTACTTTAAAAAGACTGCCTCCTTTGAACGCAGTCAATACTGCCGTTATAAAACCTGCCGCCGCAGATACAACGCTGTTTGTCGCGTTCAGTATGGCGGGAAAAGTCATTACCGATAAAGTAACGTAAGGAACATAGTACAGAAATGATTTTACGGTTACATTCTCTATTTCGTTTCGTACAAGAAGGAGAGGCAGTAAACGTATTATGTAAGTTACGCCTGCCATTATCAGTATGTATATGTAAACATTAGATTTCACAGCCGACAACCTCTTTCTTTTCTTTTTTATCACCGCAAACAGGGAACAATATTGCGGCTGCCAGAGAAATCACAACGGTAAGTATTATTACGACAATGCCAGAAGAAATTTCCCTAAGACCGGGAAGAATGGAAAACATCAGGCTTGACAGCATGGATACCGCGATGACAACGGCAATAGTTTTATCTTTTTTAGCTGGAGGAACTATAACGGCTATAAACATACCGTATAAGGCAAGGTTCATGGCGGACAAGACTCCTGCCGGCATAACCGAACCCATAACCGCGCCGAGATATGTGCCGATTGCCCATGACGGAGCTGATATTGTTATCAATCCGTATGTATATTTGGGGTCAAGACGGCCTTCCGACATTATCGACAGTCCGAAAATTTCGTCCGTAACATCGTATGCCATTAAAAAACGGTGTACAATCGGAGTGTTTTTGTCTATTTTTTGTGAAAGCGCGCATGACATAAGAATATATCTCATATTTAAAATTAATGTGGTCAAGGCTATTTCCATATACGATACTCCGGCGCCTATGAGAGAAAATGCGGCAAATTCCCCAGCTGAGGTATTGTTAAGCGCTGACGTTGCAAAAGCCTGAAACGGAGTCAAACCCGATTTTACAGCCGCTATTCCTAGCGTAAACGAAACTGCGAGATAGCCCAGAGTAACGGGCAAACCGTCTTTCATTCCTTTTAAAAATATATTGTTTTTCACGATGTTACATCCCCCGTTAATTTTTTATGTTAGAAGTATATCATTGCAATTGACATTAGTAAAACAAATAAATATAATAGCAGTATTAGATTTTCTAATGAGATGGTGAAAACTGTGATACAATATGAGGCATTTGTCAAAATAACTGAAACCGGCAGTTTTACAAAAGCTGCCGAAAGTATGGGGTACACGCAATCAGCGGTAAGCCAGATGATAAAAACACTGGAAGAAGAACTGGACACGGTGCTTATACATCGCTCTAAAAAAGGCATAGAGCTTTCGCCCGACGGGAAAGAATTTTTGCCGTATATTAAAAACGTATATAACTCCCATAGAGAATTAATTGAAAAAAGGAACGAAATGAAAGGACTGGGCAACGGGGTAATACGTATAGGAACACTTGCGAGCATATCGTGCAACTGGCTCCCGGGACTTATGAAAGAGTTTAAGGAAATATATCCGTCGGTTAATTTTGAACTAAAGCAGGGAGAATATACAAATATAAGCGGATGGATTAAAGAAGGCAGTGTTGACTTCGGTTTTGTAAACCCCGACGCGGCGGAAGGACTGACTACGATACCGCTGAAAAGGGACGAAATGCTTGCGGTTTTGCCCGTGAACCATAGAATGGCAAAAATGGATAAGGTAACGCTGGAAGAACTTTCAAAGGAACCGTACATACTTTTAAACGAGGGAGAGTTGAGCGAGCCGCTGGAGTTTTTTAAGGAAAACGGACTTAAACCGAATACGCAATATGTTGTTTATGACGATTATACAATTATGTCAATGGTTGAGGAGGGGCTTGGTATATCTGTGCTTTCTGCACTGGTTCTGAACAGAAACAACCGAAATATAGCGGTAAAAAGTATTTATCCCAAACTGGAAAGAACGGTATCCCTTGCATATAAAAATAAAAATATAATGCCTATTGCGGGAAGATATTTCATTGATTTTATAATATCTAAAAAGGACTGGCTTAACAGGGAGGCTTATAATGGAGTATAGAACAATAGATAACGATAATATAGGAATATTGGCGGAAATTTTTACCGATTCGTTTAACGATAGACCGTGGAATGATGAATGGACAAATGATACCGCAAAAATAAGGCTTGAACAAATGCTGAGCGGCAGCGCCGCGTATGGATTTGCCGCATATGAAAACGGAGAGCCATGCGGTCTTGCGATAGGCTGCTTTGAACAATATTATGACGGAATTGTTTTTAACCTCAGAGAGTTTTGCGTAAAAAACACACTTAGGGGAAAAGGCGTCGGAGCGGTTATATATTCCGAGTTGGAAAGGAAGCTTAAAGAGAAAGGCGTTAAGGAAATTACTCTTAATACCCTTAGAGGAAGAGCAACAGAAGGCTTTTACGAAAAACTGGGAATGACAAGAAGCGAAAGCATTGTCGTTATGACGAAAAAAATATAAATAAGGAAAGGCGAATAAAATGGAAAAAATAGAAAGCTTTACAATAAATCATATAAAACTTCAGCCGGGTATATACGTATCACGCAGGGATACTGTAGGAAGTGAAGCGCTCACAACTTTCGACCTGCGTATGACAAGTCCCAATGAAGAGCCTGTTATGAATACGGCGGAAGTACATACAATAGAACATTTGGGAGCTACATTTTTAAGAAATCATAAAGAGTATAAGTCAAAAACAGTTTATTTCGGACCGATGGGATGCAGAACCGGATTTTATCTCATACTTGCGGGGCAGCTTGAATCTAAGGATATAGTGCCGCTTATAAAGGAAATGTATGAGTTTATCCGTGATTTCGAGGGCGAAGTGCCGGGGGCATCGCCTATGGACTGCGGAAATTATTTAGATATGAATCTTCCTATGGCAAAATATCTTGCAAAGAAATATTTAGAGCAGGTTATTTACAATATTGATGAAAACAGACTTGTATATCCGCAGTAAAAAATACCGCCCTTTCGGTTAAAACCGAGGGGCGGCGTTTTAGTTTATTCCATTGATTTTATTATTGCGTCTGCCAGCTCGTCCATTTCAGCTTCTTTATCTGTCTTGAGCGATGAAGTAAGCGTAAACTTATTTCCTATAAGCTCCATCTTATTAAGGTCGTTTGTGATGAAGTTTTCCATAAGAGAGCCGCTCTTTATAGCCCATGTTCCGTTTTCTATTATTGCAAACTTTCTGTTTATAAGGCAAAGAGCTTTCATATCCTCAAGGAAGTTGTGCATTACGGGGAATATTCCCAGATTATATGTTACAGACGCAAGGACTATATTGCTGTACTTAAAAGCGTCCGATATAAGATATGAAACCGGAGTGTTTGATACATCGTATACTTTTACATCAGGGCAGCCTTTTTCGACAAGCTTGCATGCAAGAGCCTGAGCAGCCGATTCCGTATTTCCGTACATGGAGGCATACGCTATTAAAACGCCCTTTTCTTCCGGCTCGTACTTACTCCATTTGTCATGCTTTTCAATAAAGTATTCAAGATTTGAACGCCATACGGGACCGTGGAGAGGACATATCATCTTTACGTCGAGAGTCTGAAGTTTTTTAAGCAGCTTTTGTACAAACGTACCGTATTTTCCTACAATATTTGTGTAGTATCTTCTGGCATCGTCGAGCCAATCTCTGTCAAAGTCCACTTCGTCATTAAACAGCTTTCCGTCCAGCGCACCGAATGTACCGAAAGCATCGGCGGAGAAAAGCACTCCGCTTGTTGAGTCGTAAGTCGCCATAACTTCCGGCCAATGTATCATGTTTGCGGCTATAAATGATACGGTATGTTTTCCGAAGCATTTTGTGTCGCCTTCTTTAACGGTTTCAACACGGTCGCCTACGCGGAAACCGAACTGATCCATAAATGTTTTTGCTTTATCGGTACATATAACCGTAGCGTTGGGATATGCATTAAGCACTTCCTGAAGAGAAGCGCCGTGATCGGGTTCTATATGGTTTATTACAATATAATCCAAAGGTTTATCTTGGAGGACGGCTTTTATATTTTCTAAAAACTGTCGGCATACGGCCCAGTCTACAGCATCAAACAATACGTTCTTTTCGTCCAAGAGCAGATAGGAGTTATATGATACTCCGCGTGGTATCGGATGGATATTCTCAAAAAGAGCAAGACGATGGTCATTTGCGCCTACCCAATATAAATCATCGGTAACTTTTCTTACACAGTACATTGAAATTCCTCCTTTGTATTATTCTATATATAAGTATATACCTTTTGGTAGGTATCAAGTCAATAAGAACATTGAATAAAAATATCTTTATTTCCATTAAAACAGAAGTCATTTTTTGTATAAAATTCGTTTAAGGGCAGATATTGTAATTGAGTAAAGAATAAATGTATAATATAATTATCCTTTTAAAAGGGAGTGATTATATGCCGTTACTGCTTTTGGTTGATTTTGCGGTACTTCTGCTTATACGATTTTTTATTAAAATAGTAATAACGATATTCGGCTGGGCTACAAATATATTTTTCGGAGAGATTAAAGATAAGAACAAAGTATGGTTCTATATAATGATACTTTTATCCTTTGTGTGGATATACTGTGTTGCGGCAAAGGCTTTTCCGGCTATGTTTACAATATTTGTCGGATACATTCCCGAAAGGTCGGTTACGAAGGCATTGAAAAGAATAGTTTATGTATTATGCCTTGCGGCAATACCACCGGCAGTAGGTTTTATAGAGACAATAATTACGGGAATAGACAGAAAAGACAAAAAAAGAATGATTCTTTCGATTTTGGGAGGATATATAAGCGTAATAAGGCTCGGTTTGGCAATGGCGGTTATGCTTGTATGTACGCCTGTAATAAGATGTAAAAGAATGCTCAGACATACGAAGGCGAAAAGTATGAGTATGGGGGTTGCGGGAAAAGGCAATATATATGTAATGGATGAAATAATAATATCGTTGGCAAAGGCGGACATAAAAACGGTAAAGAAAATACCGTCGAAGTTTTATTCCATACCCGTAAAGATGTTGAATGCTAAAATGAAAAAAATGTTCAATTATGTTTCCGACAGGGAGATATACATTTCGGGAGAAAATATAAGCATTTATCTAAATTCGTCCGACATAATGATTGAAGGACGCGAGGAATATATTGAAAAAGCAAAAATGGCTATAGTAAGAGGCTTTGTTGAAAACGACATATTTTTAACAGAATCGGAAAAAGCGCAGCTTTTGGAAAAGGAAATATTAACAATATACAGAAACTGGGAAAAAGGAGTCTATGAGTCCGATGAAGCGATAGAATATTTGAAAGACATGATAATCAGAGGGTTTGCGGACGGTATCACCTATGACGAATGGGCGCTTTTGTCAGTGCAGATGAATGAAATACAGAATAAGATTTTGGATAAAAAGACGAATGTTGACTGGTTTTAAGATTTTTTTGAAAAAAAGTAAAAAAACCTATTGACTTTTAATTATAAGTATAGTATTATAATCAAGCTGTCAGCGAGAACAGCAAAAAAGAATTAACAAAGTAAAAAGTGATCCTTGAAAACTGAACAGTTGATAAGAGAAAAATTAAACCCAAGTCAAGAGACGAGTTACAAGAAAAAAGATGTAACGAACCAAAGTAATAAGGGAAACAAAAAAGTCAGCAAAACTGACAAGAGATTAAACAGTAGAGTTTGATCCTGGCTCAGGATGAACGCTGGCGGCGTGCTTAACACATGCAAGTCGAGCGGAGATAAATTGAAAGCTTGCTTTTAATTTATCTTAGCGGCGGACGGGTGAGTAACGTGTGGGCAACCTGCCTCATACAGAGGGATAATCATGTGAAAACGTGACTAATACCGCATGTCGTTTCGGGAGGGCATCCTCCTGAAAGAAAAGGAGCAATCCGGTATGAGATGGGCCCGCATCTGATTAGCTAGTTGGTGAGATAACAGCCCACCAAGGCGACGATCAGTAGCCGACCTGAGAGGGTGATCGGCCACATTGGGACTGAGACACGGCCCAAACTCCTACGGGAGGCAGCAGTGGGGAATATTGCACAATGGGGGAAACCCTGATGCAGCAACGCCGCGTGAAGGAAGACGGTTTTCGGATTGTAAACTTCTATCAATAGGGACGAAGAAAGTGACTGTACCTAAATAAGAAGCCCCGGCTAACTACGTGCCAGCAGCCGCGGTAATACGTAGGGGGCAAGCGTTATCCGGAATTACTGGGTGTAAAGGGTGAGTAGGCGGCATGGCAAGTAAGATGTGAAAGCCCGAGGCTTAACCTCGGGATTGCATTTTAAACTGCTAAGCTAGAGTACAGGAGAGGAAAGCGGAATTCCTAGTGTAGCGGTGAAATGCGTAGATATTAGGAAGAACACCAGTGGCGAAGGCGGCTTTCTGGACTGGAAACTGACGCTGAGGCACGAAAGCGTGGGGAGCGAACAGGATTAGATACCCTGGTAGTCCACGCCGTAAACGATGAGTGCTAGGTGTCGGAGGGGAACCTTCGGTGCCGCAGCAAACGCAATAAGCACTCCACCTGGGGAGTACGATCGCAAGATTGAAACTCAAAGGAATTGACGGGGGCCCGCACAAGCGGTGGAGCATGTGGTTTAATTCGAAGCAACGCGAAGAACCTTACCAAGGCTTGACATCCCGACGACCGGTATAGAGATATACCTTTTCTTCGGAACGTCGGAGACAGGTGGTGCATGGTTGTCGTCAGCTCGTGTCGTGAGATGTTGGGTTAAGTCCCGCAACGAGCGCAACCCTTATCTTTAGTAGCCAGCAGTAAGATGGGCACTCTAAAGAGACTGCCGTGGATAACACGGAGGAAGGTGGGGATGACGTCAAATCATCATGCCCCTTATGACTTGGGCAACACACGTGCTACAATGGACGGAACAAAGGGAAGCGAGAGCTGCGAAGCGAGCAAAGCACAAAAATCGTCTCAGTTCGGACTGTAGTCTGCAACCCGACTACACGAAGCTGGAATCGCTAGTAATCGCGAGATCAGAATGCTCGCGGTGAATACGTTCCCGGGCCTTGTACACACCGCCCGTCACACCATGGGAGTTGGAAGCACCCGAAGCCTGTGACCTAACCGAAAGGGAGGAGCAGTCGAAGGTGAAGCCAGTGACTGGGGTGAAGTCGTAACAAGGTAGCCGTATCGGAAGGTGCGGCTGGATCACCTCCTTTCTATGGAGACAATGGTTTAAAAATATGCTGTTCAGTTTTTAGAGCTCACGGAGTTATATATGGTTGGGTTCCCGAGTGGCCAAAGGGGGCAGACTGTAAATCTGTTGCGATAGCTTCGAAGGTCCGAATCCTTCCCCAACCATTTTGCCCGAGTGGCGGAACTGGCAGACGCACAGGACTTAAAATCCTGCGGGGTAACACCCGTACCGGTTCGATTCCGGTCTCGGGCACGTTTTATACGTGCTTGTAACTTAATAAAAAGTTTATGCCCAGATAGCTCAGTCGGTAGAGCAGAGGACTGAAAATCCTCGTGTCACTGGTTCGATTCCGGTTCTGGGCACTTTTTTATTTCACGGGATTTTTTTGAAAAATCCTTTTTTATTTTAAGAACTGTTATGAGTTTTTGGGTAATTAAATGAGTCCATAAAATAACCCCTTCATCAGATGATTGGTTTTTCTGATAAAAGGGGTCTTTTTAAACGATTAAATATTATTTGAGTAATTCTTCTGCAAAGAAGTTGACGGAACCGTCATTTGTTATTCTTATTGTTTCGGGATTTGTACCATAGAAGCTGTAGCTGTGTCCGTCGGCAGGTGTAACCGCAACTTTTGAACCGAGTATTTCCGCTGTTGCCTTTGAAACTTCGGGAGAAACCGCTTCATCATCTACGGCATATACTACAAGGCTTTTTCCTTTATAGTTTTCAGCTGCCGCTTCGGCAAGACCGTCGGGTACTGCCTCTAAATCGGCAAACCACTCTTTACTGAGCTCCTGTAGCTGTCCGTAAATTGTTGTAAATACCGTAAATCCCTTTTCATTGGCTTCGGCTTTCATTTTTTCCCATGCTTCAGCGCCGCCGAAAAGACCTTTGAGGTCTGTAATGTCTTCTGCGGGAGCTACAAGCTCAACTGCCGCAAAGTCAAAAGCTTTGTCGGAAAGAAGTTCAAGCGCTATACGTCCGCCCATGGAATATCCGAAAATACCGACTTTATCCTTATCAACGCTGTAGTTTGAAAGCATATAGTTGATAACGTCAAGCGTATCGGCTTTCATATTTGTCATAGTGTTAAGCTGGAAGCTTTCCTTGCTTGCATCACATCCTGGGTAGTCAAGTGTTACGGAAATAATACCTTTATCGGCAAGGCCGTTTGTTATTACGTCAAATCCGCCCCATTCGTTATGATTTCCGCCGTGTCCGTGGCATAAAATAACCATCGGATATTTATTTTCCGCATTGTAATCTACGGGAACGGTTACGTAAGCGGGAATCTGAGCTTCGGAACGAAGCGTTGACGTTACGGAAACTGTTTTTGTAACCGGTAATGTCTTAATATAATTGTAATCAAGCACAGCCAACTCCGAACGGGTTACCAGTTTTTCGGGATTAAGCTTTCCGTCTGTACTTGTTAAAATTTCTCTGTCCGCTGCCCATATAAGAGCTTCGGAAGCATAATCGGCAGCCTTATCGGCGTCGGTGAATTTTCCGAGAGCAGAAGAATTGCCTACTGTTACATAAGCGTCGTCAGCCACTGCATAACGATAGAGAAGAGAAACGAGATCCTGTTTTGTAATAGTTTCATCAGGTGCGAATGTGCCGTCGGAATAACCGGAAACGATTCCGTTTGCAGAAGCCCATTCTACTGCCTTTGCATAGTCAGAGCCTTCTGTTACATCGGAGAAGGAAACTTCTGATACCGCTTCGGCAAGCCCCGACATACGGTGAAGCACAGCTACCGCCTCAGCTCGTGAAACAGGCATGTCGACGCCGAATTTTGTTTCGTCAATTCCCGATATAAACTTGTTTTCAGTCATATAGACGATGGCCTCGCTGTTCTGTGGGTCAACATCGGTGAATGTCGATTCTGCGGCAAATGCGGTTGTAAAACATGAAGTTACCAAAGCCGCGGAAAGGGCAATTGACAGGAAATGTTTTTTGTAGCTCATTTTGAAACCCTCCTTTAAAATAGTAGATAATTTTACCTATAAAAAATTATATCATGCTAATATGTTATTTACAATAAATTAACAGGACTTTGAAAATTAATATAAATAGTGAAATAAAGTGTTGACAAAACAGTAATGGTATGTTAAACTAACTAACGTACTAAATGCAACACACTATATTTGCGCGAATGGCTCAGTGGTAGAGCATCGCCTTGCCAAGGCGAGGGCCGCGAGTTCGAATCTCGTTTCGCGCTTTTTTATTTGGTTCAAGTCGCACGGCTTGAACCTTTTTAATTATATAGGAGGTGTGCGGAATGATAGTGGGAACATGTTTAATTACTCTTAGAATATCATGGGCTTCATCTTTAAAGGAAAAAAGAATGGTTGTTAAAAGTCTTATTGACAGGATGAAAAATAAATTTAATATTTCCGTTGCGGAGGTTGAACATCAGGATAATCATAAGAAGGCTGTAATCGGATTTGCATGTGTTACCAATGAAACGTCTCACGCCAACAGTATAATAGATAAAGTGCTGGATTTTGTGGAAAATAACACGGAAGCGGAGGTTGAAGAAACCTTTATAGAAATATTATGAAAATACATTTTTCTTTGAATTTTTTATTAAAAAGAATTTGAATATATTTCGGATTATGTTATAATAAAGTGATTATGCAGTCAAAGTCGGATTGCAAACGATATATTTTAAGGAGGAAATTTTACAAATGAATTCGCAGATTATTAGTAAAGAGGGAACTTCCGTAAAACTCTCTTTTGATGTAACACCTGAAAAGTTTGAAGAGGGTATGAAGTATTCATACAATAAGAATAAAAGCAAAATATCTGTTCCCGGTTTCAGAAAGGGTAAAGTACCCAGAAAAGTAGTTGAAGCACAGTACGGCGTTGAATTTTTATATGAAGACGCAGTTAACTGGGTTCTTAATGAAGAATATCCTAACGTAATTGAAGAACTTCAGCTTGACGTTGTTTCTATGCCTGAAATTGATGTAAAAGAGGTTGGTAAGGAAATCGGCGCTAAGTTTGAGGCTACTGTTACAGTTAAACCCGAAGTTAAACTCGGACAGTACAAAGGTCTTGAAGTTGAGGATTTCTCATCGGAAGTTACTGAGGAAGAAATCAAGGCTCATTTTGAGAAGATTCAGAATGACAATGCAAGACTTGTTCCTGTTGAAGACAGAGCTGCTCAGATGGGCGATACAGTAAACATTTCTTACTGCGGAACAGTTGACGGCGTTGAATTTGACGGCGGAAAGAGCGACGGATATGACCTTAAATTAGGTTCAAAGACATTTATCGATACTTTCGAAGAGCAGATATGCGGTCATTCAATCGGAGAAAAGTTCGATGTAAACGTTACATTCCCCGCAGAATACCATGCTGAGGAGCTTAAGGGAAAAGCTGCCGTATTCGCCGTAGAACTTAAGGGAATAACAATGAGCGAGCTTCCCGAGCTTAACGATGATTTTGCACAGGATGTTTCCGAATTTGATACATTCGATGAATATAAAGCAAAAGAAGTGGAAAAACTTACAAAAGAGAAAGAAAAGAAAGCTAAACAGAAAAAAGAAGACGCCCTTATCGAGCAGATTATTGCTAATACAGAGATGGATGTTCCCGATGTTATGTATGAAAACAGAGTAAACGATCTTATGTCAGAGTATGAGCAGAATATGAAGATGCAGGGTATTACTCTTGATATGTACTGCCAGTTCTCAGGTCAGACAATGGAAGACCTTAAAAAACAGCTTAAGCCCATGGCTAAGAACGGCGTAGACGCGAAGCTTGTAATTGACCAGATTGTTAAGGAAGAAAATATTGTTCCTACAGCAGAGGATATACAGGCGGAAATTAAGAAATATGCCGATCAGTATGGCCTTGAACCTGAAAAGATTGCTCAGTACTATGAAAACGATCCCGGATTTATACAGGAAGTTGCAATCCAGAAGGCACTTGAGCTTGTTTGCAGTACAGCTGTTGTAAAAGCTGCTAAAGCAGAATAATATTTATTTCAAAAAGGAGGCTTGGATATGAGTTTAGTTCCTTATGTTATTGAACAAACTAATCACGGAGAACGTTCCTATGATATATATTCCAGACTTTTGAAAGACAGAATAATTTTTTTAGGTGAAGAAGTAACGGACGTTACTGCAAGCGTTATCGTTGCTCAGCTTCTTTTCCTTGCTGCGGAAGATCCTGACAAAGATATTAATCTTTACATAAACAGCCCCGGAGGTTCTGTAACTGCCGGCATGGCTATTTATGACACTATGCAGTATATCAAGCCGGATGTTTCTACAATATGTATAGGTATGGCCGCAAGTATGGGGGCGTTTCTTCTTTCCGGAGGAGAGAAGGGAAAACGCTTTGCTTTGCCAAACTCTGAGATTATGATTCATCAGCCGTCAGGCGGGGCGAGGGGGCAGGCTACCGAAATACAGATAGTTGCCGAAAATATACTTAAAACTAAGAAGAAACTTAATGAAATACTTGCTCAGAATACAGGTAAACCTTATGAGCAGATTGTACGTGATACTGAGAGAGACAACTATATGTCCGCTCAGGAGGCGCTTGAGTACGGTCTTATTGACGCAGTTATTACCAAGCCTGCACAGTAACAAAATTAAGGCGTGCTTTAAATACAGCACGCTTTAGCTTTTTAAAAGCAAACAGGGAGATGAATAAATGCCAGCAAAAACAGACGATAAAAAACAGCTTAGATGCTCTTTCTGCGGAAAGCCGCAGGATCAGGTTAAAAAACTTATTGCGGGTAAAGACGTATATATTTGCGATGAGTGCGTTAAACTTTGTTCTGACATTATATATGAAGACTATAATCTCGATAATGAGGAAAGCGAAACGGCTTCTCTGCCGAAACCGGCTGAAATCAAGAAAATTCTTGACGATTATGTAATCGGACAGGAAGAGGCTAAAAAAGCTCTTTCCGTAGCGGTTTATAACCACTACAAGAGGATTATGTCAAGCGACAGCAACGACAATAAGGAAGTAGAGTTGCAGAAAAGCAATATACTTATTGTAGGACCTACGGGAGTCGGAAAAACTCTTCTGGCTCAGACGTTGGCGAAAGTTCTTAACGTACCTTTTGCCATTGCGGACGCTACAACCCTTACAGAAGCCGGATATGTGGGCGAGGACGTAGAAAATATACTTCTTAAACTTATTCAGGCTGCTGACTATGATATAGAACGTGCCGAAAGAGGAATAGTATATATCGATGAAATAGACAAGATTACAAAGAAATCCGAAAACGTTTCCATTACAAGGGACGTAAGCGGAGAAGGCGTACAGCAGGCTCTCTTGAAGATATTAGAGGGTACGGTTGCTTCCGTACCTCCGCAGGGAGGAAGAAAGCATCCTCATCAGGAACTTATTCAGATAGATACAAGCAATATCCTGTTTATATGCGGAGGAGCCTTTGTCGGACTTGATAAAATAGTTCAACAGAGAACGGGTGAAAAATCAATAGGTTTCGGCGCAAAGGTTCAGTCGAAAAGAGATAACTCTTTTGATGAGCTTATGAAGAAACTTCAGCCTCAGGATCTGCTTAAGTTCGGTCTTATACCGGAGTTTATAGGACGTGTTCCTGTAGTTGTAACACTTCACAGTCTCGGAGAAGACGCACTTGTAAAGATTTTGAGCGAGCCTAAAAACGCCCTTGTAAAGCAGTATAAATACCTTTTTGAGCTTGACGATGTCGAGCTTGAATTTACGGACGAGGCGGTAATGGCTATCGCAAAACAGGCTGTAGAGCGCGATACGGGCGCAAGAGGATTAAGAGCGATTATCGAAAGCTTTATTAACGATATCATGTTCGATATTCCGTCGGACAGCACAATAGAAAAGTGCATTATTACGGAAGATACGGTAAATAAATTGACCGGTCCGGAAATTATCCGCAATGAAAATAAACTTCCGTTGAAAGAAAGAAGAAAAAATCAGGATAAAGATACAGCCTGATTCATACAAATAATTACAAAAACTCCGGTGTTTGTACATCGGGGTTTTTTATGTTATTATATATTTCAGTAAAGAAACAGGGGTGATAAGTTTGAATGATGAGAAACTTGGCTTACCGCTTATTCCGGTTAGGGGAATTGTAGTTTTCCCGAGTATGATTACAAGTTTTCCTTTGGAAGGAGATAACTCGGCGGCAGCGATTAAGGCGGCTGCGTCCGAATATAAAAATAAAGTTATTATTGCCGCGCGTAAGGGAGACAGTAGAGAGTTCTGCAAAGTAGGCGTAATTGCTTCGGTAAAACAGACGCTGATGCTCCCGGGAAATTCAACGCATATAATAGTTGAGGGATTAAACAGGGCAAATATTTCAGAAATCAAAGACAACGGAAGTTATTTATTTGCCACGGCTGATGAAATAGAACAGGATAAAAATGAGGATGTAGACGATGTTACAGGAGCTTATATGAAAATTGCGGCGGATTCGTTCAGCAAATATTATAAACTCACGGGAGCTAAAAATGCGAATCAGGAACCGCTGGTTAATGTAATGAACGCCGAAAAGCCGGGACAGCTTGCCGATACTATATGCGCTTCGGTTACAATGCCCGCCTCGGAGAAACAAAAAATACTTGAAATGTTTGACCCCGGGGAAAGGCTGGAATATATAAATGAAAAGCTTCAAAGGGAAATAAACATATTAAATATTAAAAAAGATATAGAAAGCAAAGTAAAAAAGAAGATGGAAAAATCTCAGCGGGACTATTATCTGAGGGAAGAACTTAAGGTAATCCATGAGGAGTTGGGAGACGAAGAAGAGGTACAGTCCGAGATTGACGATCTCAGAAAGAAGCTGGGAGAAAAAAATCTTCCCGAACATGCAAAAAAAGCGGTTGAAAAAGAGCTTTCAAGAATGAAAAGAATTCCGGTTACTACGCCGGAAGCAAATATAACAAGGACTTATATCGAATATATGCTAAGCATTCCTTGGTGTGAAAAAACAGAGGACAGTAAAGATCTCATAAAAGCCGAACAAATATTAAACGAAGACCACTATGGCTTGAAGAAAGTAAAAGAAAGAATATTGGAATATTTGGCTGTAAGAATAAATACGGAAGAGACAAATTCTACTATATTGTGTCTTGTAGGACCTCCGGGAGTCGGAAAAACATCTATAGCAAAGTCTATAGCAAGATGTCTGAACAGAAAATATGTCAGAATGTCCCTCGGCGGCGTTAAAGATGAGTCTGAAATAAGAGGACACAGAAGAACATATGTAAGCGCCATGCCGGGAAGGATTATAGCCGCAATGAAACAGGCTGGAACCGTAAATCCGCTTATGCTGTTGGACGAGGTTGACAAGCTTGGCGTATCAAATCAAGGAGATCCATCGGCAGCGCTGTTGGAAGTATTGGATTCCGAACAGAATAATGCTTTCAGAGACAATTATTTGGAAGTAGGGTATGATTTATCGAAGGTATTGTTTATATGTACTGCCAATGACGTCTCTACAATACCACAGGCTTTAAGAGACAGAATGGAATTGATAGAGCTTACAGGATATACTTCCTATGAAAAGAAACAGATAGCGATAAAACATCTTGTACCTAAACAGCTGAAAGAAAACGGACTTACAAAAAACGAGCTTAAAATATCCGAAAAAGCAGTTGATGAAATAATAGAAAAATACTGCCGTGAAGCGGGCGTAAGAAAACTGGAGAGGACTATCGGTAAAATCTGCCGTGTTTGTGTAAAACAGATATTAACGGGAAAAAAGAAGTCTGTAAGAATTACGGAGAAAAATATAGCCGACTATTTGGGAAGTCCTAAATATAAGGTAGAGCCAATGCTGAAAGAGCCGTGCGTAGGGGTTGCCAGAGGTTTGGCGTGGACTCAGGTAGGAGGAGAAACGCTGCTTATTGAGGTCAATACGATGAAAGGCAGCGGCAAGCTTGAACTTACCGGAAATATGGGAAAGGTTATGGAAGAATCCGCAAAGGTAGCGTTATCTTATATCAGGTCTCGTTCAGATGAATTCGGTATTAAAGACGATTTTTATAAAGAGATGGATATAAGTCTGCATATACCCGAGGGAGCTGTACCAAAGGACGGTCCGTCGGCAGGTATTACAATGACGACTGCTATGTTGTCTGCGCTTACGGGAAAAGCAGTCAGAAACGACGTGGCTATGACCGGTGAAGTAACAATAACGGGAAGGGTTCTTTCAATAGGAGGCCTTAATGAAAAAGTGCTTGCGGCAAAGCGCATAGGCATAACAAATATAATACTGCCTGAAGGAAACAACTCCGATATTCAGGAAATGCCGAAAGAGATAAAGGACGGAATGAATTTTATTTTTGTTAATAATATGAGACAGGTTGTTGAAAACGCTGTCTTCGGAGGTATTTAATATGAAAGTCAATAATGTTTCACTGGCGGCTGTCGGTGTTAAAATGAGCCAGTACCCAACGGATGGCAAGCCTGAAATTGCCTTTGCAGGCAAGTCAAACGTAGGAAAATCTACTTTGATAAACGCTATGATAGGAAGAAAATCATTGGCAAGAACAAGTTCACAGCCCGGTAAAACGCGGACAATAAATTTTTATGATGTTGAAGACATACTCTATATAGTTGACCTGCCGGGTTACGGATATGCTAAAGCTCCTAAAAGTGAAATCGATAAATGGGGAATGATGATAGAGGACTACCTGAACAAAAGGCAAGTGTTGAAAGGCATAGTAATGCTGGTGGATATAAGACATGAGCCGGGTGAAAACGACAAAATAATGTATAACTGGCTGAAACACTATGATTATGACATAATCGTTGTGGCAACGAAAATGGATAAAATAAAAAGGTCGCAGATACAAAAACAACTATCCGTTATAAAAAAAGGACTTAATATGGCTCCGGAGGATACGCTTATTCCTTTTTCCGGAGAAACGAAAGTCGGAGTTGAGGAGCTTTGGAGCGTTCTGGAAAATATAATAGGATATGAAGAGAATAAGGAGTGAGAGCAATGAAACAAAAAATTCATCTGTCGGATTCCAATATGATGATAGGGGGAGTATGCGGGGGACTCGCCGAAAGCTTAGGCATGGACGCTTCGTTTATTCGGATTGCAGCAGTACTCTTGTTTATAATGTTTCATGCGGTTATGCTGCTTGTGTATATAATATTGTGGGCCATACTCCCCAGAGGGATAAGATAAACAAAAAACGGTGTAATTTTTTACACCGTTTTTAGTATTCCGTAAACTGTACGGGATCCATCAGCATTCCGTTTAAAGTAACCGTATAATGCAGATGAGGACCTGTTGTAAGACCTGTTGACCCGACATAAGCTATAACTTCTCCTTGTATTATTTTTTCTCCGATCTTAGGAAATACTTTTTGAAGGTGATTATATGTAATTGTATAACCGTCGTCGGTATTAAATGATATTACGTTTCCGTAGGTGTCGGAGACATGTACATCGGTTACATATCCGCTTCTAACGGCGTAGACATTGCTTCCTTCTTCGGCGGCAATATCAATTCCGTTATGGAATTCTTCGGTACTTAGTATCGGATTTATTCTTGAACCACATGGAGATGTTATTATACCGTTGTCGACGGGATTTATCCAGTCTTCCGAAATAAGGGGTTCTGTAGTTACACAGGTGGAGACTCAACGGAACTTTCGGGAGATCCGCTCGTACTTTCCTTAGTTTTGTTTTCATTTATAGTCTCATTTTCGGTATATTCGGGGTTTTCCGTAGAGAATATACATTCTACAAATCCGTATATATTATCTTTTATATTGCCTTTGTCTTCAAAATTATCAAGAACATTTCTGCTTATTGCCGTTGCAAGGCTTTCTTTTACTTTTTTTGTTCCGCTACTGTTTGTATATGCTATTACCATTATAAATACGCATAATATGACAGCCGCTGACATTTGGTTTGCCAGGCGGTTTGATTGTTCTTTGGGGATATTGCGTGCTGATGCAGTTCTTTTTTTATAATTGCGTCTGTATGGAGGTCTGTTTTTCATTGTTACACTTCCGTAATAATATTTAATAAATTATATGGAGCTTGTATTGTATATATGATACAGACATAAAAAATAACTCCTTTCAAAAATGAAAGGAGTTATTTTCCGATTATACAATGAAATTCCACGCAAGCCTGAGTACGCGTGTGGCTGTACCGCGCATACGTTTTAACAAGAATGACGTTATATCAAATGTTTCATTATAAGCGTCCGATATACCTTCTGCAGCTGTATTTGCTGTATATAATGCCTTTTTTGCAATAAACCTGCACAGACCGCTTCCGGCCTCCATAACGGCACAGAATTTATCGGAAAAAGAAACAGCTAAGGATTCTTTGAATTTAGGTCTGCTTATTGATACACACGGCCACATATGATTTACAATAGCGTCTTTTTCTATATCATTCAGATTAAATATTCTTTCGGAGTTTCTGAGAGCCTCAAAAGGATGTTTTTTGAGGAGTTTCTGCCCGTTTTCGTCAATACTTGTATTTTCGAAAAAGTACAGGTCATGCATAAGACCTGCCCTTGCGGCAGAACGGTAGTCCCATCCAAAGTATCTGCAAAGACAATAGCTGTAATAGGATACGTTAAGAGAATGCTGAAATCTCGTTGTAAAATGATGATGCTTGTAATCAATCAGCGAGTTAACTTCATCATTGTCAAGTATGCCGGAGATACAGCTGAAAAATGTAACTGCTTTTGTGTCATCTTCATTATACATATCGAATTTAGAACCAGTTATTTTCACAGTCAAACTACCTTTCCCGGTTGGATTTTTCTTTCTGTCCGTATAGGCGGGCGGACAGAAACAGAAAAGCGTTTTGCTTTTCTAAATAATATTATAGCACATAGGTATAATGGTTTCCATAATTATATTATTAAAAAAACAGGTATTATATGTATTAAATCCAACAAAAATAAATGTTTATAGACCGTATTATTTTGTAAGCGAAAGCATTTTGGCATCTACATAAGACGCGAGGACTTCCGGATTTATTATTATCTGGCAGCCTCTTTGACCTGCGCTTATACTTATTTCATCAAATAATATTGCGGTTTCGTCAATAAAAGTAGGAAACTTTTTTTTCATACCTATGGGGGAGCATCCGCCTCTTATATATCCCGTAAGCGGAAGCAGCTCCTTGACATGAATCATGTCAACTTTCTTGTTGCCGGATACTGAAGCGGCTTTTTTTAAATCGAGTTCTTCGTCAACAGGTATGCAGAAAACGATATAACCAGTTTTGTCTCCCTTTGTAACAAGCGTTTTAAACACCTGCTCTGCGGGAATACCTAAAACCTCCGCAGCATGATGACCCGAAAGGTCGCTTTCGTCATATTCGTATTCTTTTGTTGAATATTCTATAGTTGCGGCGTCTAAAAGGCGCATGGCATTTGTTTTTGTCATATATAAATCCTCCGATTTGAATTGCGTAAAGCGTATAATAATGTACAACCTCTGTAACTGATGATATAATAGTATATATTAATTATATATATAAGGAGCTGAATTTCAATGAAAAGATTTCTTGTTGAATTTGCCATGGGTACTGATCTTCACGGACAGAATGTTACAAAAGCGGCTTGCAAAGCTGTAAGAAACGCCATATCAAACTGCTGCTTATGCGGTATATCGGATTGTCTCGGTGTTGAAGATTTGGATAATAAAATGCATATACATGTTAAACTCGGCTCTACAAATCCGGACGGAATAGATGTAGAACAGGTTAAAAAGGAACTTCCGCTTGGAACAGTAGATGTAGAATGCGTACCCGGAGGTATGCAGTGCGAAGGACTTCATGTCGATGAATTCGGTGAAGGCGATAAAATTACAATGGTAATAGCCGCTTTGACGGTATATATAAAAGACTGATTAAAATATATTAAAAAGGATATACGGATTTTTTCGTATATCCTTTTTTGATAATCTTAGCAGTCGGATGATATAATTTCTTTAACTTTATTTCTGTAAAAGCTTACAGCATCGGAATATTCATTTCCGCATAGAATTTCCAGACCTTTTTCGCTTAAGGCATAAACGCCTTTGGATATTTTCTCAAACCAACCATAGTAATTTTTATACAAAATAAGACTGCTGTTTGTATCTCCGACAAATTTATTCAGTTGAGACGGTGTGATATTTTTCATATATTCTACTATACACAGAACAAAAATACTTTTTTCTCTGTATGCGGTAAGGATTTTTGTTTTGCTTACGCCGCCTATATTCGTTCGTAGATTCCTTGTTTCAACTTCTTTATTTACAGAAGAACGCTTTTTACTGCTTTTCGGAACAGAGACGCTTTCGGGAACAGATACTATATCTACGGTCTTTAAAGGACTGTCAACGGCAACGGTGATTATGCCGATGTTAAGTTTTTTCATAAGTTTTAGCATATTGTTCCATTCGGAACCTTTTGCGCCTTTTTTTGGTCTTGGAATTACTACATACACCGAATCGGTTATTGATTGACGCTCGATTGCCTGATAAACCAACTTAAGACAGAAATTTTTTTTCAGTTCCGCAATAATTATTTCACTATCTTTTTTTGCAATGAGGTCGCAGGATTTTACTTCGGCCTGAACGTCATACCCAAGTTCGGTAAAGTAATTGCATACGGGAGAATATAAATCAGATTCTTTAAAGTCCATATTATTTACCCATAAACGCTTCTATTTCTTCTGTTGTTTTCATAAAACCTGCTGATAAAACTTCACAGCCGTTATCGGTAACAAGAACGTCGTCTTCTATTCTTATTCCTATTTTATACTCGTCTATATAAAGACCGGGTTCGACTGTCAAAACCATGCCGGGTTCGAGTCGTCTGTCGCCGTATCTACCTATATCGTGCGTTTCGGCGCCGAGATAATGGCTGACGCCGTGGTAATAATATTTTGAAACGTCTTCTGGGGTTTCTGCCAAACCTATTTTCTTAAGCTCTTCAAAATAATGTTCTTTAAGAACTTCGTTAAGCCATGAAAATTTAACGCCGGGTTTTATTGTTTCTATAACTTTTTGCTGGCCTGACAGTACTATGTCATATATCTGCTTTTGAAGCGGAGTAAACTTACCGTTTATAGGGAAAGTTCTTGTTATATCGCCGTTATACCAGTCGACCTGTGCGCCGCAGTCTACAAGGAGGAGGTCTCCGTCTTTCATAAGTGAGTTATTTTTATTATAGTGAAGAATCGTTCCACGCTCTCCGGAAGCGGCTATTGTTTTAAAGGCTTTGTCGGTTACTCCGTTTTTTGTAAGAACAAAATCAAAATATGCTTCCAGTTCATATTCATACATTTCGGCTGACGAGTGCTTCATCATTTCACTCAAACCATCGGTTGTTATTTTTATGGCTTTTCTGATAAGTTCTATTTCATAGGGCTCTTTTATTATTCTTAGGTCGGCAAAGAACGGATAAGAGTCTATGATGTCAAGGGCAGGATATTTTTTTCTGAATTCATAGGCGAATTTCAGGCTTTCACTCCCCTCTGCATTCCAATCTCTGTATTCTAAGTCGATATATATATGCTTGATATTATTTTTGAATACCGTTTCAGAGATGTCCTCATAAAATTTATCAATGTACGATATATTTTTGATACCCGACTGTTCCGAAGCTTCATCGGGAGTGATATTTGCGCCGACCCATTTGGCAAGATAACCGTTATCTCTTTCTATATAGAGCGTTACGGTTTCGGAAGCTTCGGTTTTTGTAAACATAACGATTTCGTTTTCATTGTTCAATCCTGTAACATAATAGAAATTTCTGTCAGGTGAGAACGGATAGCGTTCATCGCCGCGCTTATAAGGAGCACGACCGTTAAACAGAACAAGAATAGAATTGTTAAGCATGCGTTTAAATACTTTTTTTCGGTTGTTTATAATAAAATCTTTTTTCACTTATATTCCTCCTAGGTTTATGTGATATTTTATCATAAAGCATAAAAAATAATATGTCAGTAAATTTTTAACTGTTTTTGCAAATACGCTTGTATTTGCAAATCTAATTTTATTCCGCCTTAAAATCATTGCCGTATGGTATTATAACAATATTACATGTATGGCAATTATAGGCATATACAGCGGAATCAGATGTTTTATCGCTTATGTTTTGAAGAGAAATTCGGTCTTTTCCCAGAAAGGATAAAGACGCTATCGGCTGCTTCTTCAGCGTCCAATTAACGCCGTCTCTGCATTGAATATACCCAAGTTGCATTTCATTACCGCAATAAGGACATTTCATAAATATTCCTCCCTAAACATTATTATAAAGCATTGAAATTTATAAGATAAGTTTGATATTGATTATATCATAAAAGCTGATATAATCAAACCACATGGAGGAAGCTTAATATGTATAATATTTCTTTATATAAATGTGATGATTATGAATATACAAAAATCAAGGAGATAATAAAAAAGGAAATTGACGATATAGGCGGTATAGAAAAATTTGTATCAAAAGGCGACCGAGTTGCCATAAAGCCTAATCTCGTTATGAAAAAAGCTCCTGAAAATGCAGCTACGACGCACCCGTCTGTTGTAAGAGCAGTTGCGGAAATAGTTAAAGAGGCAGGTGGACGCCCGATTATAGTTGAAAGTCCGGGAGGGCCGTTTAATGAGGTTTTATTGAAATCCATATATAAAGTATGCGGTATTACGGAGGCGGCGGAACTTTCGGGAGCGGAGCTTAATTACAATACGGAAACACGGGAAGCGGCTTTTTCGGGTGGAAAATTGCTGAAAAGAATAACAGCCGTAGATGAAATATTAAAGGCCGATAAAGTAATAAACGTATGTAAGCTGAAAACGCATGCAATGGCTAAAATGACAGGCGCTGTAAAGAATATGTTTGGAATTGTACCGGGAACAATGAAAGCGGAATATCACTTAAATCGTTCCCATATAAACGATTTTGCAAATGCGCTCATAGATATATGTCTTTTTGCAAATCCCGTGTTGAATATAACAGACGCGGTTGAATGTATGGAGGGGAACGGGCCGACGGGAGGAACTCCTAAACATGTCGGCGTTATTATGGCGGCTGATAATCCGTTTGCCGCAGATGTGCTGTCCGCATATTTGATAGGACTGGATATAAAAGAAATACCCGTGTGTGCGGAGGCGGTAAAGAGGGGGATAGGCCCCGAAAAAATAGATGAAATAATTATAAAAGGCGACGATATAAACGGGCTTGTTGTAAATGACTTTGTATTCCCTAAAACAAAGCCGATAAATGTAACGGAAAAAATGCCGAAATTTATGTATAGGGTAGTTAACGATGTTTTACAGCCATACCCTTCGTTTAATAAAGACTTGTGTATAAAATGCGGCAGATGTGTGGATAATTGTCCTCCGAAGGCTTTGGAGATGGGAAAAGAAGTGCCGCAGCTGAGTAAAAGTAAGTGTATAAGATGTTTCTGTTGTCAGGAACTTTGTCCTGCAATAGCCATAGAAATTAAACGACCGATACTTTATAGGATATTTTCTTCTTTATAATAAAATATGAATTAAAAAGTTTTTATTGACTTAATAAAATTTCAGTGTTAATCTAAATATAGCTTAAAAATTAATATACGGAGGTAATATAATTATGAAATTTACATCTACACCAAAGGCTCCAGCTGCTATCGGCCCATACTCACAGGCAGTATCTGTAAACGGATTATTATTTACATCAGGACAGGTTGCTTTTGATCCCGCTACAGGAGAAATCGTAGGAACAACTATCCAGGAACAGGCAGAGCAGGTTTGCAAGAACCTCGGTGCTATACTTGAGGAGAACGGACTTAAGTTTGAAAACGTTGTTAAGACAACATGCTTCCTTGCAGATATGGGAGATTTTGCGGCATTTAACGAAGTTTACGGAAAGTATTTTACAGGAAAACCCGCTCGTTCATGTGTTGCGGTAAAGACTCTTCCCAGAAATGTTCTTTGCGAAGTAGAACTTATAGCGGAAATGTAAAAAATAAAAGGATAGAGAATTTTCTCTATCCTTTGTTTTTTATCAGTTTTTATCGGGATTTTTCAGGTTTCTGATGTGCATATATACTGTGTTTTTGGAAATTCCCAACAGAGAAGCGACTTTAACTACAGAATCCTTCATATTAAATATTCCGTCTGAATACAGTGATGAAATAATTTCTCTGTTTCTGTTTACAGCCTGAATATTTCTGTCGGAGAAAACATTGTCCCTTGCAGCGGTCAGCTTTTCAAAAATAAGTTCGTCAACGTTTTCAGCAAGAGTTTCGTTAATTATATTTTCCTTTTGCGAGGCGTCGGGACGTATAGAATCTATAAAAGTATATAACGGAGAATCCATATACAGATTAATGCAAAGCATACCGATGACTTTTCCGTGCTTTCCCTTTATAGCTATTGTACATGATTTTAAAGGCTTTCCGGCATTATTTTTATTATAGTAAGTTATATGTCTGAAATCCGGATTTTTTTTGATATCGCTTAACATTTTTAATCCGAGATCGGTTATGGGAGAGCCTTCTTTCCTGCCCGAATGACTGTGCACTATTTTTATAACGGAGTGATCGAAGCTGGCGAAACTATGTATTACAAGCTCGTAACATTCTCCGAGATAGTCTCCCAATCCTTCCGCAAGATTACAATACTCCTTCAGTATGATTTTATCAAATTCAGTAAGCGTTATAGGCAGATGTTCCATAATATTCCCCTTTTCAGTAAAAATACAAAATCGACTAACTAAAACGAAGGCATAAATGCGTATAGTTTTGTCTAAAATCATGTGTATTATAAAAATATTATATAGTAAATTATTGATATTGTCCAGCGAATAAAAACTTGCCGAGAAAAATGTGTAATTATTTTAAATCTTAAGGCGGTTTTTTCTAATATTTTTGTATTGATAGGTTTTTTTGTCTAATGTATAATTGTTTAGACTCAGACCGGACAGTCTGTAGGGGACTGTTCATACAACATACAGAAAGCGGTATGCTTATGAATAACAGAGAAAAGATTGTCCTGAAAGCTTTTGATTTGTTTATGACAAACAACGGAATCGGACTGTCTTTGAATGATATTTTAAAAGAACTGAATATGACAAAGGGAGGTTTCTACTACTATTTTAAAAGCAGAGACGAGCTTATAGAAGAAGTGATTCAAAAGTACATGCTGGACATACTTTGGAAACCGCTGAATTATATTAGAAATAATACAGACGAGAGTATGGATACATACGAAAGGCTTAAGCAGTGTTACTGTATATTGCCGAAACCGGAGGTACTGGACTGCGAAGGTAAAGTGATAAAAAAATACAGTATAAAAAGCTATTTTTTAATTCTTTACAGCTTGCTGGAAAAACATCCGATTCTAAGCATATCATATAAATCTTTTTATGAAGAAAACATAGGTATGATAGTGGATGCAATTAAGGCAGGAATTGAAAAAGAAGAAATAAAAAGCTATATAAGTCCCGAGTGTTATGCGGAAATGCTTATAGCAATCAGGGATGGAATAGTAGCGCTTAGTTTGATAGACGATGAAATAAATATAGAAAACAGACTTGAAAAATCTTTTCAAACTGCGTGGAAAGAAATATGTAGTGGGGTGTTGTAAATGGAAAATTTACTTAGAATGGGCATAGATATAGGTTCGACAACAGTAAAGGTAGTCGTTATTGATGAAAGCAACAGCATGCTTTTCAGCAGATACGAAAGACACTATTCCGAAATATTGGATACTGTTAAAAAATTGGTTACGGAAGCGTATGATGAAATAGGCGAAAGACCTATTTCCGCAATGATAACGGGAAGCGGCGGAGTGTCTCTTTCCGAGGCCGTAGGAATACCGTTTATACAGGAAGTTGTAGCTACAGCAAACGCCATAGAAAGCGTAATACCGGCAACGGATGTTGCTATCGAACTCGGTGGAGAGGATGCAAAAATAATATATTTTGAAGGCGGTAACGCCGAGGAACGTATGAACGGTATATGCGCGGGAGGAACAGGCTCTTTTATAGACCAGATGGCAAGCCTTTTACAGACAGACGCAGGCGGACTTAATGAATTGGCTAAAAATCATAAGATAATATATCCTATTGCGTCAAGATGCGGCGTTTTTGCAAAAACCGATATTCAGCCTCTTATAAATGAAGGCGCGGCAAGGGAAGACTTGGCGGCTTCCATATTTCAGGCGGTTGTAAACCAGACAATCAGCGGACTTGCCTGCGGAAAACCCATAAGAGGACACGTTGCGTTTTTGGGAGGACCTCTCCACTTCCTTTCGGAACTGAGAAAGAGATTTATCGAGACTTTGAAATTAACCGATGAAACGGCTCTTCTTCCCGAAAATTCACATTTGTTTGCCGCGTTCGGTTCTGCAATATCATCTGACGAAAATAAAGCGCAAAGCTTTTCGGAACTTATAGATAATATAGGAAAAAATAATGTTCTTGCCGTTGAAATTGCAAGACTTTCTCCGCTGTTTAAAAACGAGGCGGAGTATGACGAGTTTAACGAAAGACATTTAAAGGCATCGGTTCCCAAAAAGAATCTTGCAAATTATAAGGGAAACGCTTTCCTTGGCATTGACGCAGGATCTACAACAACAAAGACGGCGCTTGTTGCCGAAGACGGCTCTCTGCTATATTCGTTTTATGCAAGCAATGAGGGAAATCCGCTCAAGGTAGTTATACAATCGTTAAACGAACTGTATGACATTATGCCGGAAACGGTTAAAATAAAAAATTCCTGCGTAACGGGATACGGAGAAGGTCTTATAAAAGAGGCGCTTATGGTGGACTTGGGATATATTGAAACAGTAGCTCACTATAAGGCGGCAGCATTTTTTAAGCCGGACGTAGACTTTATACTTGACATCGGCGGTCAGGATATGAAGTGCATAAGAATAAAGGACGGAGTTATCGAAAGCGTATTGCTCAATGAGGCGTGCTCTTCCGGATGCGGTTCTTTCATAGAGACGTTTGCAAAGTCTTTGAATTACAGCGTACAGGATTTTGCAAGAGAAGCTCTTTTTGCGGAAAATCCAATAGACCTCGGTTCAAGATGTACGGTGTTTATGAACTCAAGGGTAAAACAGGCGCAGAAAGAGGGGGCAAAAGTCAGCGATATATCGGCAGGTCTTGCCTACAGCGTAATTAAAAACGCACTTCTTAAGGTAATCAAAATATCCGATCCAAAGGCTTTGGGAAAAAGCATTGTCGTTCAGGGAGGAACTTTCTATAATGACGCAGTGCTGAAAAGCTTTGAGCTTATTTCCGAAAGGGAGGCAGTACGTCCCGATATAGCCGGAATAATGGGAGCGTTCGGCGCAGGTCTCATAGCCAGAAATAAGTATAAAGATGGATACGAGACAACTCTTATAGACAGAGATGCAATGAATAGTCTTGAGATAAAAACAACGCTCACAAGATGCGGCGGCTGTACAAATAATTGCCTGCTCACTATAAATAATTTCTCAGGCGGAAGACGATTTATTACGGGAAACAGATGTGAAAAAGGTCTGGGAAAAGAAAAGACAGCAAAAAACATACCTAATTTGTTCGACTATAAATTCCATAGATTGTTTGACTATGAACCGATAGCCGAGGAAAAAGCAAAAAGGGGAGTAATAGGTATACCGAGAGTCCTTAATATGTACGAGGATTATCCGTTCTGGTTTACATTCTTTACCGAACTCGGATTTTCGGTAAAACTTTCGCCTGTTTCATCGAAAAAGGTATATGAAGCAGGTATGGAATCCATACCCAGCGAATCGGTTTGCTATCCTGCAAAACTTGCTCACGGGCATATAAAGCTGCTTATAGACGAAGGGGTTAAACGAATATTTTATCCCGGAATTCCATATGAAAGAAAAGACATAATGGCAGCCGATAACAACTTCAACTGCCCCATAGTCGCTTCATATACGGAAAATATTAAAAATAATGTTGAAGATTTAAGAGCCGACGATATTGACTTTATAAATCCGTTCCTTTCACTGGCAGATAAAGACGTAGTTACAAAAAGAATGTCGGAGGAACTGAAAAAGTACGGCGTTGAAAAAACGGAAGTAGCTGCGGCGGTTGAAAAAGGCTGGACAGAATGGACGAATTTCCGCGAGGATATGCATAGAAAAGGTGAAGAAACCCTCGAATATATAAAGGAAAACAACTTGACGGGAATTGTGCTTGCGGGACGTCCTTACCATACCGATCCCGAAGTAAACCACGGAATACCGGAACTTATAACAAGCTACAATATGCCTGTGCTTACAGAGGACAGTATCGCGCATCTCGGACATGTTGAAAGACCGCTTGTAGTAAGAGACCAGTGGGCATATCATTCAAGACTTTATGAAGCGGCGGCATATGTAAAGACAAGAGATGACCTTGAGCTTATACAGCTTAACTCCTTCGGCTGCGGACTTGACGCCGTAACAACAGACGAGGTAAAAGACATACTTGTCGCGGCAGGAAAAATATATACTACGCTTAAAATAGATGAAGTAAGCAATTTAGGCGCCGCAAGAATACGTATTCGTTCGCTTATAGCGGCAATAGAAGACAGAAACGAAAAGGGTATTACTGCTAAAAAAGGAGATGCGTCCCTTAAGCGAGTAATATTCACAAAGGAAATGAAGAAAAATTACACAGTTATATGTCCGCAGATGGCTCCTCTGCACTTTGACGTACTGGAAGCGGCTTTAAAGGCATGCGGCTTTAACATTGTAATGATGCCTGCGGCAGACCCCGGAAGTATAGATATGGGTCTTAAATATGTAAATAACGACGCATGTTACCCTGCCTTGATAGTTGTCGGACAGATGTTAAAGGCGCTGAAGTCGGGCGAATACGACCTTGACAAGACCGCTTTGCTTATAACGCAGACAGGCGGCGGATGTCGTGCGACCAATTATATCGGCTTTATAAGAAAGGCGCTTAAAAATGCAGGAATGGAGCAGATACCGGTTGTTTCCATAAGCGCCCAGGGATTAGAGAAAAACCCCGGTCTGAAATTTACACCGAAACTGCTTAACCATATGGCACAGGCGTTCGTATACGGAGATTTGTTTATGAGAGTTCTTTACAGAACAAGACCATATGAGGCTGTTAAGGGTTCGGCAAACGCTCTTTACGAAAAATGGAACGAAAAGGTTAAAAAAGATATTGCCAAAGCCGATTTAGGTACATTTAAGAAAAATATCAGGAACATAGTGAAAGAGTTTGACGAGCTGGAACTTTTGGATATAGTAAAACCGAGAGTCGGCGTAGTCGGAGAGATTTTGGTTAAATATCATCCTCTTGCAAATAATAATATCGTAGAACTTTTGGAAAAAGAGGGTGCGGAGGCCGTTGTGCCCGACCTTCTCGGATTCGGACATTACAGCGCATATAATTCGGTGCAGAAAGAAAAATATCTCGGAGGTTCATCAAATGCCAGACGATTCTCCAATATAGCCATAAAGGCTCTTGAATTCTATCAGAAGCCTATGGTAGCCGCACTTAAGGAAAGCAGCAGATTTGACGCGCCTGTAAGTATAGAAAAACTCGGCGAGTATGCGGAACCTATAGTATCGTTGTGCAACCAGACGGGCGAAGGCTGGTTCCTTACGGGAGAAATGATGGAACTTATACATACCGGAGTAAATAATATAGTATGTACTCAGCCTTTCGGATGCCTGCCTAACCATGTGGTAGGAAAGGGAGTAATAAAGGAAATAAGAAGAAGATATCCTCTTGCGAACATTGTTGCGGTCGACTATGACCCCGGCGCCAGCGAAGTAAATCAGCTTAATCGAATAAGACTTATGCTTGCCAGCGCCAATAAAAATCTTGAAAAAACTTCAAATCATTAAATTTTCTTAAAGATTGTTGATTTTATAATTATTTTTAACGGTTATATGATAAAATAAGATTTACTAACCGGAGGTGTGTATATGAAAGAGGAAAGAATGGCTATTCTTCGTATGCTGGAAAAGGGCACTATTTCCGCAGACGAGGCTGAAAGACTGCTGAATGCGATGAATGAAACGGAAAATAAAAAAGATATTTCGGAAAGCATTAATAACGTCCTTGCCAAAACAGGAAACGTTTTGGAGGGGCTTGCTAAAAATCTTACTAAAAAGGCAGGAGCCGCCGCAAAGGTTGTAAGCGAAAAAGCGGAAGAGGCAAAGCCGGAAATTAAAAAAGCCGCTAAGGCAGTTAAAGAAAAAGTCAGCGAAGCAGCGGTAAATATAAAGGAAGACATAAAAAACAGAAAAAACGGTGAGGATATTTTTGAAGCCGATTACAGAGAAAAAAATGATGATGAGACCTTTGGGAATACCGATGTGAATACTGAAAATAAGACGGATACTCAGAAACAGGAAAACTCTGTCGTTGAAAGTAATGAACCTGAAACAGCTGAGTTCAAGACAGAAGAACAGACAGATAATTTCTTTGAGGATGATGACAGAGACTACGAAGCGGAGTTCAACAGAATGATGAGCGAGACAAACGGCGGAGACATTTTCGGGGAAGTATTTAATCCGATAAACGACGCAATTTTCGAGGCTCAGAGAGAATGGGAAGAACAGAAGAAAAATGATGACAACGGAGAGTTAAGATGACGGGAAAAGCTAAAGAAGAGCTGGTCAGCTGGATAAAAACTATAGTACTCGCCGTTGCCATAGCTCTGTTTATTAATTTTGTTATTATAGTAAATGCAACTGTTCCTACGGGATCAATGGAAAACACAATTATGGCGGGAGACAGGGTAATTGCCTCCAGGTTAAGCTATACGTTTTCCGATCCCGAAAGGGGAGACGTGGTTATTTTTAAATATCCCGATGACGAGGACGTTTTGTACGTAAAGAGAATAATAGGACTTCCCGGCGATGTGGTTGAGGTTAAAAACGGGGGAGTATATGTGAATGGAGAAGCGCTGGGGGAAGACTATATTAAGGAAACAACAGAGGGATTTTACGGTCCCTATGAGGTTCCCGAGGATTGTTATTTTATGATGGGTGATAACAGAAATAACTCTCTTGACTCCAGATATTGGGACAATAAGTTTGTTGAAGAAGATAAAATATTGGGCAAAGTATTGCTTAAATATTATAAAAAACCGGCTCTTGTTAAATAACTTCAAGAGCTACTCTTACGGGAGCCGCTTCGGTATCTGTGTTAAGAGGAAAACAGTATAATCTGTATTTACCCGGGCGCACAGATGACAAATCGATATTTTCAAGTATCGGTATTTCGGAATTGAGAAAAATAAGATGAGAAGTAAAACTTGCTTCGTTGTCGACTGTTATATAGTCGATACCGACAAGTTTTATTTTTTTGCTTACAAGATACTTCGCCGCGCTTTCGGAAATATATGCAGGGTTTTTCAGCGGTATTTTGCCGTCAAATATGCTGTTTGCTGTCTTAAAAAGGATAATGTCTCCGCATTCTATCTCCGATTTTTCTAAATCGGATTTTTTGATTTCTGCTTCACGGATTTCAAATACTTTTGCTTTACCGCATAAATCGTCTAATTTATATGATGATATTTTCCTCCCGTTTTTTATAAAATGTGCGGGGGCGTCGATATGCGTTCCTGTGTGAGTGCCGAGGGAAAGTTTTGTAACGGTATAATGGTCTCCCTTTGAAAAAGAAAATACTTCTTTTTCCGTAAATATTGGGTCTCCGGGATATACATAAATACCTTCGGTAAGTTTTCTTGTAATATCAATCAAAATAATGCTCCTTTCATACGGATGAGTATTATAAAAAGTGTTTGTAATTATGAATGTATTGGTTTATAATATATTGAACGCATTTGAATTTTGTTTATATTTTATACAAGGAGGAATCCCGAAATGGATATGAAAGTAACAAAAGATACTCTTATCGGCGATATGCTTGTTATGGACAGAGGCATTGCAGTTATACTTATGCAGTCAGGTATGCATTGTGTAGGATGCCCTTCATCAGCAGGAGAAACACTTGATGAGGCATGTGCTGTACACGGTATGGATACAGACAAAGTATTGGCTGATATTAATGAATATCTTGCTAATAAGTAATTTTTTAACAGCATATTTTAAAAATACCCGGCGTGGATTTCCTACGCCGGAGATTTTTTATAAGCGTTTAATAAATTTATTGTATTTCTTCCCATTTTTCATATAATTCTTCAAGTTTTTCCTCAAGAGAGACTTTTTCTTCGTATAATTCTTTAACTTTTCCGGAATCGGCGCTTATTTCGGGGTCGAACAGTTTTTCCTCAAGGGATTTAATGAGATTTTCAGTTTTTTCTATTTCATCTTCCACTTTTTTTATATCGTTTGCCTTTTTTCTGGCCTTTGCCTGCTCCTCTTTTTGTGCGAGCCAATCGGTCTTGGAGTCAGAGTGAACAGACGCTGACTGTATAGGCGTTTTAGAATTTTCTTTGCTGAGTTCCTCAATTCGTGCTTTTTCGGCTTTCTTCTCCATGCAGTAGCTGTAGTTGCCGAGATACTGGGTTATACCGTCTCTTGATAACTCTAAAGTTCTTTCAGCCGTCTTATCTATAAAATATCTGTCATGGGAAATATAAAGAACCGTTCCGTCGTAATTATTTATGGCGTCTTCCAATATTTCCTTTGAATACATGTCCAAATGGTTTGTAGGCTCGTCCAGAATAAGGAAATTCGACTTTGAAAGCATTATTTTTGCCAAAGATACTCGTCCCTTTTCACCGCCCGAAAGAGTACCTATTGTCTTAAATACATCGTCTTCCGTAAATACAAAGGAAGCCAGTACGTTGCGTATTTCACCGTTTGTCATATTCGGATAGGCGTTATGTATTTCGTCGAATATGGTGTTTTTATCATCAAGTTCATGGTGCTCCTGGTCATAGTATCCGGGGTTAACGTTAACGCCGAGAACAACTTTTCCGAAATCGGGCTTAAGCTCATTGAGTATTATTTTAAAAAGCGTACTTTTTCCTATACCGTTAGGTCCGATAATGGCAACTTTTTCTCCTCTTTTGATTTCAAAGGATACGTTGGAAAACAGCCTATTGTTTCCGAAACTCATAGATAAATCTTCTACGGAAAGAACGTCGTTTCCGCTTTGTATCTGAGGCGTCAGCCTCAAGTGCATTTTTTCGGGAAGGTTTTCCGGACGTTCCATTTTTTCCATACGTTCCAGAGCCTTTTCTCTGCTTTCAGCCCTTTTTATTGATTTTTCCCTGTTAAACTGACGGAGAGTTTTAATAACCTCTTCCTGATGACGAATTTCTCTCTGTTGATTGGCGTACTGTTTTAATTGTGCCGCACGGGCAGCGTCTTTTTGTTTTATAAAGAAAGAATAGTTTCCGTTATACACAGATGATTTTCCGTTTTCTATATCTATTATTTTACTGACGGTTCTGTCAAGAAAATATCTGTCATGGGATATGATAAGACATGCGCCAGAATAACTTTTTAAGAAATCCTCAAGCCATTGTATGGAATCTATATCCAAATGGTTTGTAGGTTCGTCCAGAAGCAATATATCGGGCTTCATTAAGAGCAGCTTGCCGAGAAACACACGTGTTTTCTGTCCGCCTGAAAGAGTACATACCTGCTGAGAATATTCATCCTCGGTAAAGCCGAGACCTTTCAGAACGCCGTTTATCCTGCTTTTACAGCTGTATCCGTCGGATTCTTCAAACTCATGCTGAAACCTTGCATACTGCTCCATAAATGATGAGTATTCGCTGTCTGATAACGATGACATTTTTCTCTCCATAGAATGAAGTTTTTCTTCCAACTCAAAAATCGACTCGAAAACAGAAAGCATTTCTTCATATATCGTTTTTTCCGAACGTATATCGACATTCTGCTCCAGATATCCGATAGTTGTGTTTTTGGGAATATAAAGCTGTCCGTCGTCATAGGAAAGATTGTCTGTAATAATTTTGAAAAGAGTTGTTTTTCCCGCTCCGTTAACACCTACAACGGCTGCTTTTTCATGCTCTTCAAGATTAAAATTTATTTTTTTAAGGATTATATCTGTACCGTAACTTTTGGTAATATCCTTACATGAAAGTATCATAATTGTTCACTCCGGTATAATGATATTGTTAAAAAAATTATAACAGATTGCTCCGGTTATGAAAAGACTTATCGTTGACAATAAACAATCTTCGGTGATATACTATAGGCAATAAGTGAGTAAGGAGTCTTGTTTATGGATGGCGAAAAGAAGATATCTAGTGCCGTAATCAACCGATTACCGCGATATTACAGATATTTGGGCGATCTGCTTGAGAACGACATTAACAGAATTTCGTCCAAGGAACTTAGTGAAAAAATGAACATAACAGCTAGCCAGATTCGTCAGGATCTTAACAATTTCGGAGGGTTTGGTCAGCAGGGCTACGGATACAATGTAGAGTACTTATATAATGAAATAAAAAAAATACTCGGTCTTGACAGAGTATATAATCTTATAGTAGTCGGCGGAGGAAACATCGGACAGGCGCTTGTAAATTATACAAGCTTTGAAAAAAGAGGCTTTGTAATAACAGCGGTTTTTGATGTTAACCCAAGACTTATCGGAATGTCAATAAGAGGAATAGAGATATACGATGTTGATACAATGGAGGAATATGTAAAAAGCAATAAGGTAGACGTCGCTATTTTGACTCTTCCCAGATCACAGGCTGCAAAAGCCGCTTCAGACCTTGCTTCATGGGGAATAAAGGGAATTTGGAATTTCTCACATGTAGATTTGGATCTTCCGAAAGATGTTGTTGTAGAAAATGTTCATCTTACAGACAGCCTGATGACATTACTTTATAAAATAAATGAAGTCAGCAATGAGACGGAACAGAATTAAAATTGATTTTTCAGGAGTCTTTAAAAGACTCCTTTATTTGTAACGGACAAAACGGACTTTATTTTAAAGAAGTATTAAAAAAACAGAAAAAATGATTAAAAATGTTTACTGTTTGTAAAAATGGTTATAAAATAGTACAATAAAGATATAGTGCAGAAGCTGTTGGCTGCATAAAAAGGAGGAAAAAGAGCTATGGGCAAATTTTCGGTTGTGAAGGGCGACATTGTAAAGTCAAAAACAGATGCAATTGTAAATGCTGCGAATACGTCTCTTTTGGGCGGCGGAGGTGTAGACGGCGCTATCCATAAAGCGGCCGGAAGAGAACTTTTGGAAGAATGTGAGAAGCTGAACGGATGCAATACCGGAGAAGCAAAAATAACAGGCGGCTATAAACTGTATGCAAAATATGTAATACATACGCCCGGACCTATATGGAGAGGCGGAACAAAAGGAGAAGCGGAACTTCTGTCAGCCTGTTACAGAAACAGTTTGAAATTGGCTTCCGAAAACGGAATTAAAACTATAGCGTTTCCGTCAATAAGCACGGGAGTTTACAGATTCCCTGTCGAGCAGGCTGCGGAAATAGCGGTTAACGAGATATTAAACTATTTATACGAACATGACGATATAGAGCAGATTAATATGGTTTGCTATGACGATGTAACCTATAAGGCATATAAAAAAGCGTATGAAAACGCTACAGAACAGTAAAAATTAAAAGCAGGGGAGTTCCTCTGCTTATTTTTATATGTAAAATTTTAAGGGGTTTTGTTTGAACTTTATGTTAAATATATAAATACAGCGTAGATTTAAAATAATATAAAATTTGTTTACAATAAATTATATAAATAGTTATGTAAACTATTATGCATATTAATGTTTTTTTTATTAACAGTTTATACCCAGGGATATGCACATCAAAAAAGGCTAAAAAACAAGGTTATACACAGGGTTATAAACATTATCCACAGATTTTTATTGAACAATATGGAAATATAACGGTTTTAAACAGAGAAAATGTCGATGATATAAAGCCAGTAAATTAAAGGTTTTTTCTTTTGTTCATAATAACAATAGAAATACAGTTTAAAGATTTTGACGAATTATGTAAAGTTGACAGTTAATTTTAAATAAAAAATATTAAATTAATTTAATTTATTATGTGAAAATAAAAAAAGGATTTTCGATTATTTTACAGAATATATATTATATAAAGACAAATATTACAGGATAATATAAGTTTATACAGGCATGAATATAAAAAATATATTCCGGCCGTTTTATTATAGTATCACCCGAAGGGAGTTGTTATTATGCGTTACAACATCAAAGGTAAAAACATGGAAATCGGCGACAGGACAAGGGAGAAGGTAAGCGCTAAGCTTGACAGAGTTAAAAAACTTTTTCCCGAAGATTCGGAAGCAGTTGTTTTAATCAAGAATGAGAAATTGGAGTACGTTGTTGAGGTAACAATACCTATGGCAAAGCGAGTTGTCAGAGCGGAAGTTTCGGCGGACGATATGATGGCTGCTGTTGACAAGGCTGTTGATATTATTGAAAGACAGATAGTAAGATACAAAAAACGTCTTAAATCTCAGATGAGAAGAAACGCCGCATTTACGGCGGAATACGATTCTATACCTGTTCCGGAAGAGTCTCTTGACGAAGAGCCTTTATATAAAATCGAGAAGAGCAAACGCTTTGAAGTCAGACCGATGTCGGCAGAAGAAGCCGTTATGCAGATGGAGCTTTTGGATCACAGTTTCTTTGTATTCAGAAATGATTCTACGGAGCTTATAAATGTAGTTTATAAAAGAAAAGACGGTTCCTTCGGATTAATAGAGCCGGAATAAAATATAGTTTATCGGAAAATGCGTCGGAAACGGCGCATTTTTTTGCATTTATTTACCTTATATATATGTATTCCGTTTAAATTTCTGATTTTTACTTTAAATTTTTCTTAATATCAAAGTTTTTATTGCTACGTCTTTATAAATCTGATAAACTAGTATACTGTGGATGGACTATGTAGAAATACGATAGTATAAATATAAAGAGGTGCACAGTTAAATGAGTTTACTGGAAAAGATATTCGGAAATTACAGTGAAAAAGAATTAAAAAAGATAAATCCAATTGTAGATAAAGTTGAAAGTTATGACAGCGCTATGCAGGCTCTTTCCGATGAAGAGCTCAGAGCAAAGACAGATGAGTTTAAAGCAAGATTGGCAAACGGAGAAACGCTTGACGATCTCCTTCCCGAGGCTTTTGCGGCAGTAAGAGAAGCTGCTTGGCGAGTAAGAAAGATGAAGCCTTTCAGGGTACAGTTAATAGGCGGCGTTGTTTTGCACCAGGGACGTATTTCGGAGATGAAAACAGGTGAAGGAAAAACGCTTGTAGCCGTTATGCCGGCATATCTTAACGCACTTGAAGGCAAAGGAGTTCATATCGTAACCGTAAACGATTACCTTGCAAGCCGAGACGCCGACTGGATGGGAGAAATATTCCGCTTCATGGGACTCAGCGTAGGCTGTATTTTAAATAACCTTACGAGCGCAGAAAGACAGGCAGCATACGCCTGCGATATTACTTACGCTACAAATAACGAGCTTGGCTTCGACTACCTTAGGGATAATATGGTAGTTCGTATTGAAAACCTTGTTCAGAGAGGTCTTCACTATGCAATAATCGATGAGGTTGACTCAATACTTATCGACGAAGCCAGAACACCGCTTATCATTTCGGGAAGCGGTTCAAAGTCAACACAGCTTTACGAAATTGCAGACAGTTTTGTTAAGGCTCTTAAAAAAGGAAAGATATTAAATGAGGATGACGCTCTTAATCCTCTTATAAAAGAAGAGATAAAAGAAGAAGGAGATTTTGTTGTCGATGAAAAAGCAAAGTCCGTTACTCTTACGCAGCAGGGCGTTGAAAAGGCGGAAAAATTCTTTAATATCGAAAACCTTTCCGACCCGGAAAATATTGAAATTCTTCATCATATTAACAACGCTCTTAAGGCAAACTATAATATGTTTAAAGACCAGAACTATGTTGTACAGAATGATGAAATATTAATAGTTGATGAATTTACAGGCCGTATAATGCCGGGCAGAAGATATTCCGACGGACTCCATCAAGCTATTGAAGCAAAGGAACATGTTAAAGTTAAAAGAGAAAGCAAAACGCTTGCAACTATAACATTCCAGAACTTCTTCAATAAGTACGATAAAAAATCAGGTATGACGGGTACTGCTCAGACAGAGGAAGCGGAATTCAGAAACATATACAACATGGACGTTGTATGTATACCTACCAATAGACCTGTATTAAGACAGGATAAGACAGACGTTGTTTATACAACCGAAGCGGGAAAGTTCCGTGCGGTTGTTAAGGAAATAAAAGAAGCGCATGAAAAGGGACAGCCTGTTCTTGTCGGTACAATAACAATTGAAAAGTCCGAATTATTAAGCTCTATGCTTAAGAGAGAGGGAATACCTCATCAGGTACTTAATGCAAAGTATCATGAAAAGGAAGCTGAAATAATAGCGCTTGCAGGACAGAAAGACGCTGTTACAATAGCGACAAATATGGCAGGACGTGGTACAGATATCCAGCTTGGCGAAGGTGTAAAGGAACTCGGCGGTCTTAAAATAATCGGTACAGAAAGACATGAATCAAGACGTATAGACAATCAGCTGAGAGGTCGTGCAGGACGTCAGGGAGACCCCGGTGAATCACGATTCTTCATATCTATGGAAGACGATCTTATGCGACTTTTCGGATCGGATAAGACTAAAGACATGGTTGAAAAAATGGGCATAGGCGAGGACGAACCCATAGAACACGGTATGCTTTCAAAGGCAATCGAAAGCGCTCAGAAAAAAGTAGAGGGCAACAACTTTGCCGTTCGTAAACGACTGCTTGAATACGATCAGGTTATGAACGAGCAGCGTGAGATTATCTACGGCGAGAGAAAAAGAGTACTTATGGGAGAAAACCTTCGCGATTCCATACAGACTATGATTGACCAGATTGTTGACAGAACGGTTGATAAATATATTGCCGACGATACGCCTGTAGACAACTGGGATATGATAGGATTTAACGAAGGAATACATGAAATTATACCTCTTAAGGGTAATTTCCTTATCCCCGAGGACAAAAAGAGTTCTGTAACAAAAGAAAGTTTCGGCGGCGATATCAAAAAGATTGCCCACAGACTTTATGAACTTAAAGAACAGGAAATAAATGATGATGAAAAGATGAGAGAACTTGAGCGTGTTATAATGCTTAAGGTTATCGATTCAAGATGGATGGATCATATTGACGATATGGACCAGATGAGACAGGGTATCAGCCTCCAGTCATACGCACAGAAAGACCCTCTTATAGAGTATAAATACGCAAGTTATGATATGTTTGAGGAAATGAGCAACAGTATTCAGGCTGATACAGTTAAGACTTTATATCGTGTAAGAGTTGTTACGGAAGCAAAACGTGAGGAAGTAGCAAAACCGATGTTTACAAACAAAGATGATTCCGTTGCCGCAAAACCGGTACAGAGAAAGACCGCAAAAGTCGGAAGAAACGACCCTTGTCCTTGCGGAAGTGGAAAGAAGTATAAAAATTGCTGCGGAAGAAACGCTTGATAGATTTAGTAAGGAGTTATTGTGATGTTTGAACTTGACCAGATAGGAAATGAATTATCGCCCTATGAAGATAAGCTCAAAGATATGGGAAAGCTTTTGGGCGTTGAAGAGGCTAAAGAAAAAATAGCCGAGTTGGAGGAGATTTCTGCCGACCCTGAATTCTGGAACGATATGGCGAAAAGCCAGAAAACAATGCAGACCATAAAAGGTCTTAAAGATAAGGTCAACGGCTATGAAAATCTTGTTTCTAAATACGAGGATATATATACTCTCATAGAGATGGGACAGGAAGAAGAGGACGCAGAGATTCTTGAAGAGGTTAAGCAGGAATCCGAAGAGTTTAAGGAAAACTATGAGAAGCTGAGAATAGCTACTCTTCTTGACGGAGAATATGACAGAAACAACGCCATTGTAACACTGCATGCAGGTGAAGGCGGAACGGAAGCATGCGACTGGGTAAGTATGCTCTACCGTATGTATACAAGATGGGCAAATAAAAAAGGCTTTTCACTTGAAACTTTGGACTATCTGGACGGCGATGAGGCAGGTATCAAGTCTGTAACATTCCAGGTTAACGGAGAAAATGCCTATGGCTATCTTAAATGTGAAAAGGGAGTACATCGACTTGTACGAGTTTCACCGTTTGACTCATCGGGAAGAAGACATACGTCTTTTGCAAGCTGCGACGTAATGCCGGAAATAGATGACGATGTGGAAATCGAAATAAAGCCCGACGATATCCGTGTTGATACTTACCGCGCCAGCGGAGCGGGCGGACAGCATGTCAATAAAACATCTTCGGCTATACGTATTACGCATTATCCTACAGGCGTGGTTGTACAGTGCCAGAACGAACGAAGCCAGTTCAGCAACAAAGATATGGCAATGAGAATGCTCAAGTCCAAACTCCTGGAACTTAAAATAGAGGAAAATATGAAAAAGCTTGCTGAAATAAGAGGCGACGTAAAGGAAAATACATGGGGAAGCCAGATACGTTCCTATGTATTTATGCCGTATAATCTTGTTAAGGATGTTAGAACCGGAGAAGAAACAGCTAACGTTTCGGCAGTTATGGACGGAGAAATCGACAGATTTATAAACGCATATTTAAGTTGGATACACTAAAATCCATATTAGATTAAATCGGGATTACTCTGACAAGTGTGTAAAAATCGATAAAGAGCTAAAAAGAATCGACCCTCTGGCGGAATACCGCGCAGAGGGTTTTTGCGGATACGGTGATTATATGAAAGAAATAAAAATAACAAAAAATGACAGCGGACAGAGATTTGATAAGTTTCTTTTGAAATATTTTGATAAAGCTCCTAAAAGTTTTATATATAAGATGATGAGAAAGAAGCGTATAAAATTAAACGGCGGAAAGGCTGACGGCAATGAAACTCTGGCAGAAGGCGATACGGTACAGATGTATCTTTCGGAGGATACTGTTGACGGATTCAGAGAGAAAAAAAGCATTTCTACAGTCGAAAGAAAATTTGAAATAGTATATGAGGATAAAAACATAATTATTGTTGATAAACCGGCCGGAGTTTTATCCCATGCGGAAAGCAAAAATGACAAGGATACTCTTATAGACCAGATTTTAAGTTATCTATACTCAAAAAAAGAGTACGTTCCGGAAAACGAAAATTCATTTGTGCCGGCTTTATGTAACAGACTTGACAGAAACACAAGCGGAATTGTTGTAATCGGAAAAACGGCGGAAGCCGTAAGAAAATTAAACGAAGCGGTAAAAAACAAAAGAATAAGAAAGTTATATATGACATTGGTTAAAGGGGAAGTAAAAAATCCGGGAAGACTGGAGGATTTTTACATCAAAGACAAAGAAAACAATAAAGCGTCATTGGGAAGCGGAGAAAAGAAGATAGTAACTCTTTACAGACCGATTAAATATGAAAAAGGATTTACACTTATCGAAGTAGAACTGATTACGGGAAAGTCTCACCAGATAAGAGTACATATGGCGTCCATTGGCTGCCCTATAGTAGGCGATGTAAAATACGGCGATGTCGATATAAACTCTGCATTCAGAAAAAACAGCGGAGTAAAAAGACAACTCCTGCATGCATATAAGATTGAAATAAACGGACTGAGCGGCGAACTGGAATATTTAAACGGAAAGACGTTCGAGACAAAACTGCCCGAAGATTTTATCAGGGCAGAAAAAACAATATTTAAACAATAACATAAATTACTTGCAATTGTAAAATTTTCGGATATTTAGTATAATTAAAATAATTATGATTGGGGGAATTTATATGCAGCAGACCGTACTCGTTGTTGACGATGAAAAAAATATAGTTAATATAATTGCCTTTAATTTAAAAAAAGAAGGGTACAACGTAATTACCGCAGGAGACGGAGAAGAGGCAGTGGCTGTTGCCGATGAAAAAAATCCGGATCTAATATTGTTGGATATAATGATGCCGAAAATGGACGGATATGAGGCATGCAGAAAAATCAGACAAAAACATAATATGCCTATTATAATGCTTACGGCAAGGGCGGAAGAACTTGATAAAGTATTGGGACTGGAAATGGGCGCAGACGATTACGTTACAAAACCGTTCGGAACAAGAGAATTGATTGCAAGGGTAAAGGCTAACCTGAGACGTTCCGTCGCGGTTGTCGAAAATACAAAGAAATCCGTAAATGTGCTGGATTTCGGAAAACTGCAAATAGACCTAGATAAATTTGAAGCAAGGAAACAGGATAAAGTTTTGGAACTTACGTTCAGAGAATTTGAACTGCTTAAGTTTTTAGCGCAAAATATGACGCAGGTATTTTCAAGGGAGACTCTTTTGGAGAAAGTTTGGGGATACGAATACTACGGCGATGTCAGAACGGTGGACGTAACGGTAAGGCGACTGAGGGAAAAACTGGAAGATAACCCGGGAAAACCCGAGTATATACTTACAAAAAGAGGAGTAGGTTACTATTTCGGAGGAAATTAAGGTGATTTGATTGAAGAGCATTAAGTGGAGATTAATATCGATGTATCTCAGCCTTGTTTTGATGGTCATGATAGTAACAGGTTCATATATACTTCTTAGTATGCAGAAAACCGAAATAGACAAGGCAAGAACGCAGTTGGCTCTTTATGCGGAAAAGGTAAGCGAGCAGGTGGTTGAAAGTTATGAGGAGGCTGATTTCCAAACCGGAATAGAGCAGTTTTCCAGAACCAGTTCTTCGGGAAGCCAGATACAGGGAAATATTTTAAACGAATATTGTGAAACCATAGCATCGACAACGGTTTCGCAGCCGCCGTTTCCTGAATATAGGAATACGGTTGTTTCCTCCGCTTTGGCAGGAGAAATCGGCTTTGACGATTCCAGAAAAGACCTGGAATCCGACACGACATGGATATGTTATGCAATGCCGGCTATGACTATAAACGGCTCTGTAAAATATGTGGTTTATGCGCAGATGAATGCCTCGTCAATGCAGGCAAGCCTTGCACAGACTACAAGAACGATTATTGTCGCCGTATTTTTGGCGTTGATACTGGCTATACTTATGGCTTATATATTTTCTAAGACTATTACCGAGCCTATCCGCCAGCTTACGGCTAAAGCTAAACTTTTTGCGTCGGGTGATTTGAAACAGACAGTAGAGGTTTTATCCGAAGATGAAATAGGTCAGCTTTCGGAAAGCTTTAACTATATGGCGTCGGAGCTTAACAAAACTATAGGCGAGACGTTCAGAGAAAAAAATAAGTTAGAGGCAATTCTTCATAACATGACCGACGGGGTCATATCGTTTGACAAAAACGGAGAAATAAGCCATGCGAATACAGTTGCCGCTGAAATGCTGGAAGTGGATAAACTGGATTTTACATTGGATATGTTTACAAGGAAGTATGACTTGGAGCTTGACGAGCCTTCCGATAATGATGAGGACGGCAGGGCTGTACAGCTGCAATACACGTTCCCTGTGGGAGAAAAATATATAAACGCAGGTTTTTCGCCATACTTCAATGAATCTGAGGAAATAGAAGGAATAGTTGTCGTTTTACAGGATATTACAAAGCAGAAAAAGCTTGACGACATGAGAAAGGAATTTGTGGCAAATGTTTCGCATGAAATGAGAACTCCTTTAACTACGATAAAAAGTTATACCGAGACGCTTATGTACGGAGCTATTGATGAAAAAGACATTGCCATGGACTTTCTCAGTATAATAAATACGGAAGCCGACAGAATGTCGTTCCTTGTCAGAGACTTATTACAGCTCTCAAGATTTGATAACAAACAGGTGAAGTTCAAATTTACCAAGGTTTATATAAACGAACTTATAAGTGAAAATGTAAGACAGAATAAAATACATGCTGAGAATAAACATCAAAATTTGATTCTTGAACTGTATCCCGATGACGACGCGTATGTGGTTGCCGACAGAGACAGAGTAAACCAGGTAATAAATAATATTACCACAAACGCAATTAAATACAGTCCTGAAAACGCTACTGTAAAAATATATGTAACAGAGGATAAAAACTATTATAAAATAAATGTTTCCGACACAGGTATGGGAATTTCCAAAGAAGACCTTCCGAGAATTTTTGAAAGGTTCTACAGGGTCGATAAGGCGAGAAGCAGAGCCATGGGCGGAACGGGTCTGGGTCTTGCTATTGCAAAAGAGATAATGGAAGGTCATGACGGAAAGCTGACAGCCGAGAGTGAAGTGGGAAAGGGAACAACGATGACCATGTGGTTCCTTAAAGGTCAGGATGATAAGGCTTTTCAAGAAGATGATGAGTTTGAATAACAGTAAAGAAAAACAGAATTTAAAAACTGTAATTTAACAGTAAGCTGTATGTAATATAACTGTAACATTAGATATATATAATAGTTACAATGGTTATAGCATACGGTAAGGATATCCCTTGCCGATATGAAAGCAAGGGAGGCGTATTGAGATGAGAAAAACTAAATTATTTGCAATTCTCACAGTTATGTTAACTATGCTTATCTCTGTAAATGCTTTCGCAGCCGATTATTATGGAGAGACCGACGTTATTGAGATAACGGGCGGAATCGATATGGAAAAAGATTCCGAGTCAACATTTGACGAAACGCGTACTATTACGGGTAAGGCAGAATGCGGAACTGTTATAATTATAAACGTATATGCTTATAATGAGGACGATGAACTGGCGCTGATGAAGACATACGAAACAGAAGTCGGCGCCAGCGGTTATTTTTCAAAAAGCATTGATCTTTTTGAGGGCGAAAACGTAATCATTATCGGTACAGATGACGGCAGTGCAAATTTTGCGGCATTAATTAAGAGAAAGAGCGAAGAGATAAAAAACAGGCTTGAACGGGTAGTATGTATGCCCGGAGACGGACTTGTTTCTTATTATTCAATTGGCTGAAAAATATAATAAGCGGTGATATTATGAAGTATGGTAAGCTGACAAACGTCGCTATTTTTATACTTATAGCCGCGGCTGTGTTTCAGACGGGAAAGTTATGGCTTGAGAATACGGAAAGCCGTAACTTTTTTTCTTTTTACTCCTCTGTAGGTAAAGAGATAAAAGATACCGATAAAAACTATGATATCATAGAACCTGAAAAAATTGTCGTAGGCTATGGAAACAAAAAATTTGATATGTTGTATTCCGGAGAAAAAGGAAACTCTATCGTAAGCCTCTGTGAAAAAGTTATAAATGATGTTTTTCTAAGCGGAAGCTTTGTTAAAACAGAAAGCATAAATTGGGAGGCCTATATAGAAGGTAAAGCGGTAATAATGAAATATCCGTTTTATGTTTCATCCGGCGAATATATGAAAGGCTATGGCATAAGCAATTCGGCTTTTTCGGAAAGCGTAAAAAGTATAAACTACATAGTAGTTGCACCGGGAAGCGGAAGTTCCGAATCGACATACTGCTACTTTATAGACGGAAGCACATCTGAAGCATATATATTTATGCTCAACGGTTCGGAGTCGCCGTCGGCATTGTATAACGCTATACAGAATATGCAGTATTCCGATGACGATTCTATGGAATACATTTCCACGGTACAAAGCGGTATGAACATATTTGACAGTATTTATGTTCCGCAGTGGACTGAAGGAGAATATAAATATAACCCAATAAAGGTAAGCAGTCCTTTTATGAGCGAAACAGGTGAATTTGACCGCAATAAGCTGAGCGAATGTGTAAACAATTTTTTTGATAACTATGTTTCCGGAGAAGACGCTTCAAACGTGAATAATATATATACGTTCAGTAATGATAATGTTGTCGTTAAATATTATGATAACGGTGTTTTGGAATATTATAATTATGATATAGGGGCGGCAGATGAAGAACAGTCGTTATCAAGCGCCTATACAATAAGCGAAAGCTTTATTGAAAGAGATAAAATGATTACACCGGATTTGTATCTTTCGGGAGTCGAAACCAGAAATGACGGACTTGTTTTTTATTATGACTATGCCGTTAATAATATTCCGGTGAAATTTTCTGATGAAACGGAAGAAAAATTAGGAATGAACCATGCTGTTGAAGTTGTTGTCAGCAACGGAAATGTTAAAAGGTATAAACGATATATAGCTGATTTTAAAGCTGATGAAAGCACGGTCTGCACTATAAATGTTGATATGATTTCGGCATGGGATAACGCTATTATGAACTACGCAGGCAGCGAAGACGTAACGTCAATTTCCGACATGTTTATAGGATATTATTTGGATACGCAGGATAAAATGGACATAAAATGGTTTACTATGGTAAACGGAAGTACTATTGTGGGAGAAACTTATAAATGAGGTGTGTAAGCAGTGGATTGGAATAAAGCTAAAAAGATTATAATAATTATGCTTGTCGCCCTCAATGCTGCGCTTTTTTTGGCAAACAGATATTATAATAACAGTTATCGTCTTACCCAGGCAGAGGAAGAAGCGGTTTATAAAATACTTTCGCAAAACGGGATAGGAATATATACTGATTTGAATGCGGAATATAAGCCTATGAAGCAGTTGGATGTAACCGTTTCATCGCCTGATATAGATGAACTTAAAAATATGTTTTTCGATGATGACGAAATTGTGGAGACGGAAATAGAATTTGAACAAACTGTTTTAAAAAGTTATTCAGCCGAACTTTTGGCGGAGGATAGTAAATTAAGCTACAGTTGCCCTACAGGAAAAGGAGAACTTGACGGAGTCGGCAAAGAAGCGGCTAAAAAACTTTCAGAGGACTTCATAAATAGAATGGGAGGAAACTATTCACGATACGTTTTGGATCGCATAACCTACAAAAACGGAGGCTATCAGCTGGAGTATTACGAGTACTATAAGGACTTTAAGGTGTTCTGCAATTACTGCATATTTTTTATAGATGAAAGCGGAATAAAAACAATAGAGTCCGAAAATTATGAAATAAACGGTTTTGTAGAGGAAAGCAGAGATATATGCGCGTCATCGGAAGCCATTTTGACATATATATCGGCTTCAAAAGAATCGGAAACGACAGGAAGATTTATTGAAGATATGGAGATAGGATACGATTTAAAGGAATCGGAGGAAATTGTAGACGGCTCGAAGATAAGGCTTGTTCCATGCTATCATATCTTTTTGATTAACGAAGATAAACCGTTTTGCGTATACGCATATACAAATAAGGCTAAATCAGACAGCGCTGAAAGAAATACAGGGCGCTCAGATGCAATCGATTATTAAATAGCATATCCCGTTATATCAGCGGCAAGTTTGTTGATATAATGGGATTTTTTAGTATGCGTATCAAATATAATAGTAATAAGCTTTTGTTGCCATAATAAAAAACCGGTGATATAATAATACAGTTAGTATAACAATTTTGTAAAAATGTTTTTATTTAATATATATTTGAAATAAACAACATTTGTTGTTTGGGAGGATAAATTATTTATGGGAAAATTATTCGGCACTGACGGCGTCAGAGGTGTTGCAAATACGGAATTAACCGGAAGAATGGCGTACGAGCTTGGAAGAGCCGGGGCATACGTTCTTACAAAAGAGACATATCATACGCCGAAAATACTTGTGGGAATGGATACAAGAATTTCGGGAGACATGCTGGAATCGGCTCTTACTGCGGGCATTTGTTCTGTTGGAGCCCATGCAGTATTGGCAGGTATAGTTCCTACGCCGGCGGTTGCCTATCTTGTAAGGAAGTATAAACTGGACGCAGGTATTGTAATATCCGCTTCGCATAATCCCGTTGAGTATAACGGTATAAAGTTCTTTAATAACGAGGGATACAAACTCAGAGACGAACTGGAAGAAATGATAGAGAATATTGTACTTGGCGAGACAGACGAACTTCCTAAACCTACAGGTGAATTTATCGGTACGAAAAGCATAGCGGAAGATGCACTTGACGATTATATTGATTTTCTTACATCAACGGGAAAAGTGAAGTTTAACGGAATAAAGGTAGCTATTGATTGCGCTAACGGGGCTTCATATAAGGCGGCTCCCATTGCGCTTTTAAATCTCGGCGCGGAACTTTGCATTATACATAATGAACCCGACGGAAATAATATAAATCTTAACTGCGGTTCAACGCATATAGAATCACTGAAGAATCTTGTTATTGAAAACGGAGCGGATATAGGTTTTGCCTTTGACGGAGACGCTGACAGATGTTTGGCTGTCGATGAAAACGGAGAACTGATAGACGGTGATAAAATACTGGCTATCTGCGGTCTTTATCTTAAGGAAAAGGGCAGACTTCCAGGTGAAACAGTAGTCGGAACGGTTATGAGCAATATGGGACTTTCCGTTATGGGAAATAAACACGGAATAAACATAGAGCAGGCAGGCGTAGGAGACAGATACGTTATAGAAAAAATGCTTGAAGGCGGATATGCGCTTGGGGGAGAGCAGTCGGGGCATATTATATTCCACGACTATAACACTACAGGCGACGGAATTATAACGGCTATACAAATGCTTACGGTTCTTAAGGAAAGAGGCTGTAAGGCAAGCGAACTCGCAAAGATAATGGAGGTTTATCCGCAGGTTCTTGTCAATGCAAAGATAAAAAATGAATTTAAGCATAACTATATGGATAATGAGGAAGTAAGAAACGCCGTCATAGAACTGGAAAAGAAGTTTGAAGGCGAGGGAAGAGTACTCATAAGACCGAGCGGCACAGAACCTCTTGTCAGAGTAATGATAGAGGGAAAAGATATTAATCAGATGCAAAGGGACGCCGAAAATCTTGCGTTGATAATCGAGCGAAATTTGAGATAATTTTAAAAGGAGGTATCCCAAATGTGCGGTATTGTAGGATATGTAGGAAAGAATCAGGCGCCGTCCATACTTATTGACGGCCTTGGAAAACTGGAATACAGAGGATATGATTCAGCGGGAATAGCCGTGTTTGACGGAAATGAAATAAATATTGCGAAAACAAAGGGAAGATTGTCAAATCTTATAAAACTTCTTCTTGAAAATCCGCTTTCGGGGACTATAGGAATAGGACATACGAGATGGGCAACGCATGGTGCGCCGTCCGATACAAATTCACACCCCCATATAAGCGAGGATCATAAAATTGCCGTTGTGCATAACGGAATTATTGAAAACTACATGGATATAAAAGAGGAGCTTCTGAAAGAAGGATACCACTTTTTATCTGAAACAGATACGGAAACTATAGCTCATCTTATAGACTATTACTATAAAGAAAGCATGGATTTTGAAGATTCTGTTTTTAAAGCGGTTTCAAGGCTTGAAGGCTCTTATGCACTCGGAATTATATGCAAGGACAGTCCCGATAAACTTATTGCAGTCAGAAAGGGATCTCCGCTTGTAATAGGAAAGGGCAACGGAGAAAATTTTATTGCCAGCGATATACCCGCTCTGCTTAATTATACAAGGGAAGTATATTTCCTTGAAGAGGAAGAAATAGCCGTAATTACCGACAATGATATTTCCATATATGACAGTAACAGGAATAAGATAGAAAGAGATATATACCATGTTACTTGGGATATAGAAGCGGCGGAGAAAAGCGGATATGCGCATTTCATGCTTAAAGAAATACATGAACAGCCCAAAATAGTAAGAGAAACAATTCTTAAACGTCTTCCGGAAACAGAGGATGGAATTGTCCTTGATAATATAAAGCTCAGTAAACAGGAACTTGAAAATATTGACAGAATTTATGTCGTAGCTTGCGGAACAGCATACTATGCAGGACTTATAGGAAAGCACCTTATAGAGAAGATTTGCCGTATTCCGGTAATAAGTGAGGTTGCCAGTGAATTTAGATATAAAGATCCGATTTTAGATGACAGAACTCTCGTTATAGTTGTTTCTCAGTCGGGTGAGACGGCAGATACTCTTGAGGCTCTCAGAATAGCAAAGAGAAACGGCGCAAGAGTTTTGGCAATAGTGAATGCTGTCGGAAGCTCCATAGCAAGAGAAGCCGACGATGTTTTCTATATACTTGCAGGGCCTGAGATAGCGGTTGCTTCTACAAAGGCATATTCTGCACAGGTAGCGGCAATGTATATACTGACATGCCACATTGCTATAGAAACCGGAAAAATGAGTATGGAGGAATTTAAAACTGTTAGGGAAGAACTGTATACTATTCCTTCAAAAATAGAAGTTATACTCCAAAAGGAAAAAATAGAAAGAAAGCTTGCCGAAAAATATAAAGATGTAAAGAATGTATTTTATATAGGACGAGGATTGGACTATCTTGTTTCTCAGGAAGGTTCGCTTAAACTTAAGGAAATAGCATATTTGCATAGTGAAGCGTATGCTGCGGGAGAACTGAAACACGGCCCTATTGCCATGATAGATGAAAATACTCTTGTTATAGCGATTGCCGCACAGGAGGATTTGATTGAAAAGACAATAAGCAATATAAAGGAAGTAAAGGCGAGGGGCGCAAAGACAGTCGCCATAGCTATGAAAGGTAATACAAAAATTGCCGAAGTAGCCGATGACGTAATATATATACCGAGAACATTGGGAATACTTGCTCCTGTTCTGGCTAATATACCGAACCAGCTTTTTGCATATTATATGGCGCTTAACCTTGGCACAGACATTGACAAACCGAGAAATCTTGCGAAGAGCGTAACAGTAGAATAATAAAAAAGTTCCCGATATGAGAAAAACATATCGGGAATTTTTTATTCATATTTTGTTCCGTCAGCGCCGTAATATACAACTTTGACAGTATAATCATCAGACGGCGCTTTGCAGCAAATAATATCCATATCGGATGTATCGAATGTTAATGTATCCAAAGGCTTGTTGTCAACAGTATATGTTACTTCTGTGTATTCAGTCTGAGCTCCGTTGAACCATATAAAATTATATGCGGTTTTGTTTATTACGGCAGTATCAATTATAATTTCATCGTTATGACAGTTACGGGATGTCATAAATTTGAACTCGCTATTTTTATTAGGTTCAAACACAGCGATGGAAGAAAGATTATCCATACTGTATGCTCCGCTGACTATATATCCGTCAATTTCGGTTTCTGTTGCAATTTGCCAACCCGAACCTTTGGAAATGGATTCATTAAGCATAAGTTCGCGTTTTTCAGTTGTCGAACCATCATTTTTATTTGAGAACAGCATGATAAAAATAACGACAAAGAAAAGAAGTAAAAGTATGAATTTGAATATTTTTTTCATATAGCTTTCCCCTCAGTATAGAAGTTATATAATGAAGCTGAAATTTATTAATTTTTATCTTTAAATATAATGTATCATACTGAAGAGAGTCATTGCAACAGGATTTCGGTAAAAAAAGCTCAGGACTGCTTATCAATCCTGAGCTTTTTTGCATATATCAGTCAATGGAAATGCTGTGTTTAACTCTGTCGTGTTCCTCAGATGTTTTAGCGTCGTTCCATCTGTCCATTGTTCCTACAAGATAACCTGTTATACGTCTTATTCTGTCAAAGTTAACTGGTTTGAATGTATATTTCATATCGACAAAATCGCCGTCAATGGAAAGTTCCAGAGTTTCAACTTTTCTTGTAGGGTTTTCTTTTTCTATTAAATTTATATACTGATCTATTTCTTTCTGATCCATTGCTCCGTTTAATACTGTTACATTTGCCATTGTATTTACCTCCGAATATCAATATGTTGTTTTTAATAAAGATATAATACTATATATTGTTAAAAAATGCAATGCTTTTTTATGATAATATGATTTATATTTAATATGTAAAATAAAAAGAACTCATTTTATATGAGTTCTTTTTTGTGATTGTGTTTTATTGAAGAATGTAAACCGTTACTGTTTGTCTGCCCCAGGCAAACGCTTCACTAACGGAATTGTAACAAAGGTCAATACGATTACCGTCGATTGCTCCTCCGGTATCCTCTGCGGTACCTATTCCGTAACCGGGAATATAAAGTTTTGTACCTAAAGGAATAACGCTGGGGTCAACCGCAATGGCTCCTCGTACCGCCGCCGTTCCGGTTGCGGTGGTCGAAGTACATCCCTCGTCATACTGGGTGTAGCCCGTTGCCACGACCGTAAGGGATTTTGAATATTTAAAATCGCCTACGGGAGTTGATACCATACTGGCAGTACCTCTTTCGATTACAGTGTTTACAGGTTCCGTAACTATTTTACGGCTTATTTCTTTTGTATCTGTAAGTTCACCCCCGACATAAGTTTCCTCACTTACAATTTCGATAAGTCCGTCGGAACCTTCCTGTATAACTTTTTCGGTACCCTTTGCAAGTTCGCTTGTATCTCTGTATTCTATTGTTTTCTCAACCTTTTCATAAGTTGTTACCTCTTTTGTCATTGACGATGACAGTTCGACTGTCATTCCGTCCGAAAGAGGGGTGCTTTCTTTTTGATCTTCTGCAAGGTAATATCCCTGTTCCTCATAGTCATCAGAAAGGCTTTCAAGAAGTTCTCCTACGGTAAGAGCCGTGGTGCATATCTTACGCGGAACTCCGTCGTAGTCGATCATAACGGTTACAGAAGGCTTGATTTCTATAACGTCTCCATCTTCTACGATATAATCAAGGGCATAATTAAGTTCATCATCTTCTGAAATTGAAATTTCCTGAAGTTCAAGAAGTTTTTTAACCGACATGGGTTCGGTTAAGTTAGCTGTTGATTTTTTGTTTCCTTCAATAATTGTTACATTCAAATTTTCTTCACTGTATGCGGATACGTTTCCGCTAAACACTGCCAATAACCCAATCACGATAGCGATTACTCTAAGTCGTTTTGTCATAGTTTCCTCCTTATTGGCGATTCTCCTAAAACAGGAACCGCTAATTAATTCCGATTATTAAAAAACAATAATTCCGAAAGTTGCCGAATGAAAACTGTAAAATACAGGACTTCGGTATTTCTCGACGTAGCTTTTTAATACGGTTGGTTTCTTACTGACTAACTCTCCTTGATTAATGCGTTTGCATGAAAATATTTGGCGATGAACCGATTAATCAGCAGTGGGTCAAATGCCCCTTTGACCCATGCACGACTAATATATTAACACAAATGTAACAACTATGCAACAATTATTTTATAAACAGCCTATTGGCATTAATTTTGGTAATATTGCACACATCATTTTCATCCATATTTTTAATTTTTCCTATTGCTTCGACTACATATTTTAAAAGTCGTGAATCATTTCTTCTGCCTCTGTAAGGCACAGGAGCCAGGTAGGGGGCGTCGGTTTCTATAAGTATTTTTTCTATTGGAATTTGTTCAACTACCTCAACGGTTTTTTTGTTGTTTTTAAAAGTCAGACTGCCGCCGATACCGATATAAAATCCCATATCTATATAATCTTTTGCCATTTGGGCGCTGCCGCTGTAGCAGTGGATTACTCCTTTTCTTACTCCGCTTGCTTTTATTATATCGAAACATTCCTGCGCGGCATCTCTTGAGTGTACTATTATAGGCATATCCAGACGTTCAGCCAGTTCAAGCTGACGCTTAAACCAATAACGTTGCATATCTCTGGGAGAGAGGTCATAGTAAAAATCAAGGCCGATTTCTCCTATTGCCACAATTTTTTCGTGCTTTGAAAGAGTTTCGAGTTCCAGTAAATCCTGCTCTGTCATTTTTTCAACTTCGTGGGGATGAACACCGACGGAAGCATAGAAAAACGGGTATTTTTCCGTAAGAGCAACGGAAGCCTTTGATGAGGCTATGTCTGAGGAGGAATTAACAACATTTTCTATACCTTCATCGTGAAAAGAAGCAAGAAGTTCATTTCTGTCATCGTCAAAGCGTTCGTCGTCATAATGCGCGTGTGAATCAAAATACATAGTTATTCTCCTTCTAAAAAAGTGGAAGTATTAAAAAATACTTCCACGGAAATTTTTATAAATTATATCAACTTAATTCGGAACCATCGGCAAAATCGGACTTATCGACTGAAGCCAGAGAAAGCTCTCCGTTTTCGTCTTCGGCAACAAGTATCATTCCGTAACTCATTTCGCCCATCATTTTTCTGGGAGGAAGATTTGTAAGAACGATTACTTTTTTGCCGACCATTTCCTCCGGAGTGTAGTGTGGAGCTATTCCGGACAGTATCTGTCTTGTTTCGCTACCGATTTTTATCTGGTTTTTAAGCAGTTTTTTTGAACCGGGCATTTTTTCGGAAGCAACAACAGTACCGACTTTAAGTTTCACTTTGCCGAAATCATCGATTGTTATTTCGGGAACAGCCTCTTTAGGCTCTTCGGAACGCTTTTCCTGATTTGCTATTGAAGCAGCCTGAGCTTCTTTCATAGCGGCCTCAAGTTCGGCAAGCTCCTTTTTCATGTCTATTCTCGGGAATATTACGTTTCCTTTTGATATTGTTATTTCAGCGGGAAGCATACCCCATGTTTTTGCGCTGTCCCATGTATGCAGAGCCTCGTCGTTTATACCGAGCTGTTCCCAAATAAGCTTAGGAGTATTTGGCATAAACGGCTGAATAAGTACGGAAACTATTCTGATTGCCTCGGAGAGATTATAGAGGACGTTGGCAAGTTTTGCTCTCTGTTCTTCATCTTTTGCAAGAATCCAAGGCTGTGTTTCATCTACATACTTGTTGGCTCTTCTTATAAGAGTCCAGATTTCCGAAAGTGCGTCGGAGAAAAGCATTTTATCAAGAAGTTCCTCGGCTTTTGCCGTAACCTGAGCGGCTTTTTCTTTTAAAGCTTCATCAAATTCCGTGCTTTCTCTGTAGGCAGGAAGCGTTTTTCCGAAATATTTATCTATCATGCCGACTGTTCTTGATATAAGATTACCGAGGTCATTAGCCAAGTCGGAATTTATTCTCTGTATAAGAGCCTCGTTTGTGAAGTTTCCGTCCTGACCGAAAGCGATTTCTCTGAGCAGGAAGTAACGGATTGAGTCCACGCCGTATCTGTCTACCAGAACTTTAGGATCGACTACATTTCCCTTTGATTTTGACATTTTACCGCCGTCAATAATGAGCCAACCATGTCCGAATACCTGTTTCGGAAGAGGAAGGTTAAGAGCCATAAGCATTGCCGGCCATATAATAGTATGGAAACGGACGATTTCCTTTCCTACAACGTGAACGTCGGCAGGCCAGTATTTTTTGAAATCGGAATCATCGTCTGAACCATAACCGAGAGATGTGATGTAGTTGGAAAGGGCGTCGACCCATACATATACGATATGTTTATCATCGAATGTAACAGGTATACCCCATTTAAATGTTGTACGGCTTACGCACAAATCTTCAAGACCCGGTTTGAGGAAGTTGTTTATCATTTCATTCTGTCTTGTCTGAGGCTGAATAAATTCCGGATGTTCCTCAATATGTTTTATAAGCCTGTCCTGATATTTTGAAAGTCTGAAGAAATAACTTTCTTCTTTAAGCCTTTCGACTTCGCGTCCGCAGTCGGGACATTTTCCGTCGACAAGCTGTACGTCCGTATAAAACGATTCGCAGGGAGTACAGTACCAGCCTTCGTATTCGCTTTTATATATATCTCCCTGATCGTAGAGCTGTTTAAATATTTTCTGAACGGCTTTAACGTGATAATCGTCTGTAGTACGTATAAATTTATCATATGAAATGTCAAGCTCTTTCCACAGCTCTTTGACGCCTGCAACTATTTTATCAACATATTCCTTCGGAGTAACTCCCTGGGAATCGGCAATTCTTTCTATTTTCTGACCATGCTCGTCCGTTCCGGTAAGAAATCTGACGTCATAGCCTCTGAGTCTTTTATAGCGAGCCATTGTATCCGTAGCAACAGTACAGTATGAATGACCTATATGAAGCTTATCGCTCGGATAATAAATCGGCGTCGTTATGTAAAATTTTTCTGCCATTATAATAAATCCTCCTAATAAATACTATTGGATATTATTATAGCCGTTTTACGTAAAAAAATAAAGGCATTATTAATAAATTTGGGATTTTTGAACAAAAAAGCGGCTGACAATTAAGGTCAGACGCAGATACAATTATTTCATGGTTAATGCTTTTTCAAAGTTGGTTCTCATATTTTCGCATGACTGCGCAAAAAGCTTAAGTTCTTTATCGTTCATTTCCAATTCTATTATGCCTTCGACTCCGTTTCTGCCTATAATTGCAGGGACGCTTGCATATACGTCTTTCTGGCCGAATTCACCGTGAAGCATAACGGCAACTGTGCAGACCTTCTTTTCATCGGAAAAAATAGTTTTTATAATTTCAACGCATGAAGCCGCTATACCGAATTCCGTAGAGCCTTTTCCTTTAAATACAAGCCAGCCTCCGTAACGTGCGTCTGCTGCAATTTTTTCAAGATCAAGCTTTCCGTATGTATCGGGATATTCTTCCATCAATTTAAGAAGAGGCTTTCCGAATACGCTTGCGCATGACCACGGAACCATCTGGCTTTCTCCGTGTTCTCCGAGAGCGTATGCATATATCGATTTTTGGTCGATATTAAGTTCCTTTGCCAACATTTTTCTGAGACGGGCGGAATCGAGGGTAGTGCTTGTGGAGATAACTTTTTCCTCGGGATAGCCTGTATTATACTGTATGTATCTCGCTATTACGTCAGCCGGATTTGTTATATTTATTATTATACCGTCGAATTTTGAGTTTTTAATGCCTTCAATGATTGAACCCATACAATTTATTGCCTTTCCCATGGCGTCAACCCTGTCTTCGCCTTTGCTTAAGTCCGGAAGAGGACCGGCGGAAATAACCGCTATATCCGCGTCGTCAAGATCGCTGAAATCGCCGACCTTTACATCGACATGATGAGGGCAGTATACGGTTGCGTCCATTGTATCTTCTGCCTGGGCAATGGCCTTGTCATTATCAACGTCAATGTATACAACTTCTTCGCATACGCCCTGTGTAACAAGGCTGAAGCCGACATGTGAGCCGACATGACCGGCGCCGATGATAACTACTTTTCTTCTCTCTATACTCATGAAAATTACCTCCCAATGTTTTTTATTAGGAACTATTATAAGATTTGATTTTTATTTTGTAAATAAAAAGTTGTCTGAATATTTAAAAAAATATCAGACAACTTTGATATCGGTTTATTTAAGATTTTCGGGATTAAGAGTTTCCAGTTCGGGTATTACAAAACGACCGTTTTTGCGTATAAGCCTGTCGTCGAAATATATCTCGCCGCCGCCGTATTCTTCGGTTTGAATGAGAACTAAATCCCAGTGGATAGCAGACTTATTTCCGTTGTATGCGTCATCGTAGCAGTTACCGGGAGTGAAGTGAATACTTCCCATTATTTTTTCATCAAAAAGAATGTTATTCATCGGCTTTGTTATATAAGGATTTACGCCGATGGCAAATTCACCGATATATCTGGCGCCTTCGTCTGTGTTAAAGACCTGATTGAGACGTTCCGTATCGTTTCCTTTGCAGTCTACTATTTTTCCGTCTTTAAATGTAAGACTTACGTTTTCAAATTTAAAGTTATTGTATTCCGACGGGGTGTTGTAGGTAATGGTTCCGTTTATTGAAGTTTTAACGGGAGCGGTATATACCTCGCCGTCGGGGATATTACACTCGCCAGCGCATTTGATTGCCGGAATGTCCTTGATTGAGAATGTAATATCGGTGTCTTTTGCGGTAAGTCTGACTTTGTCGGTTTTATTCATAAGCTCGACAAGGGAGTCCATAGCCTTCGACATTTTGCTATAATCGAGATTGCAGACATCGAAGTAGTAATCTTCAAATGCTTCCAAACTCTGATGCGCACTCTGAGCCATTGACGGCGCAGGATAGCGAAGAACGACCCATTTGGTTTTCGGCACTCGTATTTCATGGTGTACGGGACTCATATAAAGTCTGTCATAGAGAGCGGTTTTTTCAGCGGGGACATCGCTCATTTCCGCAATATTGTCTTCGCCTCTTACGCCGATATATGCGTCCATTTCTTTCATTTTCATTGCCGAACATTCAGCCATAAGGTTTAACTGTTCTTCCGTAATGTTCATTAAAAGCTCCCTGTCGATAGAATTCGTTGTAAAATCAACAAACGGAAGTCCGCCTACGGCATAGACTTCTTTGATAAGCTGTTTTACCAACGGCATGGGGTGAACGCCACTGCAGCTTATTAATACCTTTTCGCCTTTTTTTACTCGGCATGAGTAATTTACAAGATTATATGCAAGCTTTTTAATTCTTTCATCCATATATAAAACCTCCTGATGTTAGTATTTTTCGATATATGAAATAATATTACAACTTTTCGGTATAATTTTGAATATTAATTTGATAATTTATAAGAAAAATGATAGAATATCATAAAATAGTTTTCGGAAGTGAGTATATATGAGAATAGCAGTACCATCACATAACGGCGATATATATAAAAGCTGTTCCAACAGCAGGCAGTTTACAATATTTGAAGTAGAGGACGAAATGGTTGTCAGCATTGAAAGAAGATATTCGTTTATAAAAAAACCTGAAGCGGTTGCGGATCTTTTAGACGAATATAATGTGAGCGTACTTATATGCAATGATATAGGAAGCCGTACGAGAAAGGCTATACGTGAACATCACATAGAGCTGATACCCGGTGTTGTCGGCGAGGTAAACGACGCTATAGTAAGATATTTAAGCGGAGAAAAAATAGGAGTGCCGGAATATATGTATACATGTTTTAATGATGAAGATTGACGATATTATAAGCATGTTTGATAAATAATGTTAAAAAGAACGATTTGGTTTTACGGAGGTTTTTATAATGGACAGCAAAAAGACGCTGAGACTTGCAAGTTTTATGTGTATATTGCCGACGATTGTCGGATTGATTTTATATACACGATTGCCGGGTCAGATACCGGTACAGTGGGGATCCGGTGGCGAAGTTACAATATATGCGCCTAAATGGTTTTCGATAATAGGAATGCCGCTGTTTCTGCTGGCATTTAATTACTACTGCCATAAAAAAACGGACAGGGATCACATTGAAAGAAATTATCCCGAAGTAATGATAGTATTTTTGAAATGGGTAATGCCTATGATTTCCGTGGTAGGAACGGGATTATCCATTGCTTCTGTTTTGGGAAATCCTATGTCAGTTGTGGGCATAATAGGTTTTATCGGTGGGGTTATGATAATATTCGGCGTATATATTCCGAATTTGAGTAACCGTATGCCTGATTTTATACTTAACGGGAAAGATAAAAACGGAGACAAATGTAAAAGACTTTGCCTGTATATGGGAAGAGTTTTTGTTATATGCGGAACAGCTGTTGTAGTGTTATCGTATTTCGGAGCTAAATATATATCGGTTCTCGGAATTGCGGCAGCAGTTATAATATCGTTTATTATTTCCAGAGTAATGTGAAAACTACCCTCTGTTTTTAACAGAGGGTTTTGTATATAAAATATCATTTTCGGAAATAATCAATCAGAGGTGATATTTATGGGTAGAACGGAACGGGTAATTTCGATTTTGGGAATATCTGCGGTTGTGATTTGTACGGGAGCGACAGCGGCATATATGTATATAAACGGGCAGAGTGGAAGCAAAGCGGAAAATAACATAAACGACAATATTGAGGAAGTCGATATTCAACAAGACGGAGGTTCGGAAACTGCGGCTGTGAATAACGGACTTAACGGCAACGCTGTTTTTACCTATGAACTGTATAATGAGATGACAGGCACTACGGATACGATAAAAGGAGAATGTCCCTTTGAACTTACAGGTAAATCGTTGGCAGACGTAAAGGAATATTATCCGGATTGGCAGGTTACTTCATACTCAACAGATAATGTACTGCTCAGAAAAAATATAGGAAGTTATAACGATGACCGTTATGTTGTGGGAATATATGAAGAAAATGTAGCCGTATTCTATGAAAACAGCGAAGAGGGAATATACATGCTTACTGACATTCCCGCCGCAAGCCTTGAGCAGGATAAGCAGACCATGCTTAAACAAGGCATATATGTTGAAGGGAAAGAAAGATTGAACAGAATACTTGAAGACTACAGCAGTTGATATACGAAAGACTGAGATGTATGACAAACCTGTTAATAGTTATTCAAATTTTTATGGACAATAAAGTCGAATGGTGATATAATAAACTCCGTGAATTCCCCAATATTATTCACACTGAAACCTGTCTTAAGGCGGTTTCAAAAAGAAAGCAATCTGCCGCCAATGATTGCTTTCTTTTTTTATGTTTTAAATTATTTTGTCTTAATTTTATCAAAGATTTATTTTGATGTCATACATTATTAAATACGCGGTTTCTTTATGAACTATACTATATTGACCCCAAGATATAATCATAATATACTTAGAAGTAACGGATGATAAATGAGGAGTTTTTATGAGAATAAGTGAAAAAGTACTTTATAATACAGCTGTAATCAGCGGCATAATTAATTTTGATGCCGTATTCAGCGACGAAACGGTAAACTATGTTAATCCGTTTGAGCCTGATGAGTATGATAATGTAAAAATAAGACTGAGAATCGGAAAAGATGAGGCGGAGGCTGTTTACTTTTTTTCCAACGGCAGAGAATATAAAATGGAACTTGAAAAAAGTAAAGATATTTTTGACTACTATTTTATTATAATACCGCCGGAAAAAGAAAACCGCAGCTATTCATTTAAAATAGAAAGCGGTTTTGAAACATATTATTACAATAAATTCGGGATTTCAAAAAATCTTAATACTGACGGAGATTTTATGATAAACCGTAAATATAAAACACCTGAATGGGCAAAAAAAGCCATAGGCTATCAAATATTCACAGACAGATTCTTTAACGGGGACATAAGTAATGACGTTGAGAACGGCGAATACAAGTATCTTGACATTTGTGCAAAAAAAATAACCGATTGGAATGCCATGCCGGAAAACAGAGATGTAGCAAACTTTTACGGCGGAGATATACAGGGCGTTATCGACAAACTGGACTATCTGGAAGAGCTTGGAATAAATATGATATATTTCAATCCGATTTTTGTATCTCCCAGCAATCATAAATATGACATACAGGACTATAATCATATAGATCCGCATTTCGGTAAAATAGTGGTTGACACCGATAATATCGATAAAAAATATATGGTCAGGACAGCTTCAGAGGAGAACCTTAAAGCAAGTGATAAGCTTTTTGCGGAACTGGTCAATGAAGCCCATAAAAGAAAAATCAGAGTTATTATGGACGGCGTATTTAATCACTGCGGTTCGTTCAACAGATGGATGGACAGAGAAAAAATATATGAAGACGCCGGTTATGAAAAAGGCGCATACGGACACGAAGACAGTCCATACCATGACTTTTTTAAGTGGAACGGCGGAAGCTGGCCCGACAATGATGAATATGAAGCATGGTGGGGACACAAAAATCACCCCAAACTTAACTATGAACAGTCTGATAAATTGTTTGAGTATATAATGGACATAGCTGTAAAATGGATTTCTCCTCCATATAATGCAGACGGCTGGAGGATAGATGTGGCTGCCGATCTTGGATTTTCGGCAGAGTATAATCATGAATTTTGGAAAGAATTCAGAAAAAGAGTAAAGAAAGCCAATCCAGAGGCAGTAATAATAGCCGAGCATTACGGAGACGCAGGTACATGGCTTAAGGGCGACCAATGGGATACGGTTATGAATTACGACGCTTTTATGGAACCGGTTTCGTGGTTTTTTACGGGAATGGAAAAACACAGCGATAACTTCGATGAAGGAAAATTCAGAAACGGGAAATTATTTGAAAATTTGATGGTTAATAATTCTCGAAAAATGGGGATACATGCCCTTATGGTTGGGATGAACGAACTTTCCAACCATGACCATTCCAGATTTTTGACAAGAACCAACTTAACGGTAGGAAGATTGGATTCATTGGGAAGCAGAGCGGCTGAGGAAAATGTAAATAAAGGGATTATGAAGTCGGCTGCGGCGTTTCAATTTATATGGCCGGGACTGCCGACGCTGTATTACGGCGATGAGGCAGGACTCGCAGGATGGACCGACCCCGATAACAGAAGAGCATATCCATGGGGAAACGAAGATAAACAGCTATTGGGTTTTCATAAGGAATTGATTAAGATTAGAAAGGGCAATTCAGTATTAAATGAAGGCTCATGTAAGTTTATTTATTCAGACTATGGGATAGTGGCTGTTACAAGATTTGATGATAAAACGGCAGTTACGGCGGTATTCAATAATTTAGATACCGAAAAGACGGTTTCACTGCCGGTATGGATTGCGGGAGTAAAGACCGACGGAAAAGCCGAAACATTGATTGAAAGCGGAAGCGATTATTTCATTACCGACGGAAAAACATATTCGGTTAAAGATGGATACATGGACATAACGGTTCCTGCATATGGATGTATAATAGTAAAGAGTGAGTGATATGGATATAAACATTATTTACAGCGATAAAAGTATAGCCGTTGTTGAAAAGCCTGTCGGCGTTCCGTCGCAGGCTGATAAGACGGGGGACGCAGATTTACAAAGCATACTGTCAGATAAATTCAGATATGCAGGTCTTGTACATAGGCTGGACAGACCTGTCGGAGGTTTGATGGTATTTGCTTTAAACAAAAAATCGGAAACATTTTTGTCAAAGGAAATGTCCGGAGACGGATTTTCAAAAATTTATTATGCCGTATGCTGTGGAAAGCCTAAACAAAATAACGGCACACTGACGGATTGGATTGTGAAAAACCAGAGACAAAATATATCGTCGGTGTCTTCAAAAGATGATAAAAAAGCAAAAAAAGCGGTTCTTGATTACAGAGTTATAAACTCGGTTAAAGATGAAAGATTTGGTTTTTTATCTCTGCTGGAGGTAAAATTATATACGGGCAGACATCATCAAATCAGAGTACAAACATCAAATGCAGGATTTCCTTTATGGGGAGATACTAAATATAACGAGTCCTTTAAAAATGAAAGAAATGTAAGTCCGGCATTATATTCGGCAAAAATTGAGTTTTTACACCCTGAAACAAGGAAAAAGGTTATGTTTGAAAAAATACCCGAAACATTTCCGTTTTCTTTGTTCATATAATGTTTACATAACTTTAAAAATTTTTTTGAAAAAGTACTTGCATTTAAAAAATATAGTGCTATAATGATTAGCAAATAAGAAAAGAAATAGAAAACCTTTAAAGGTTTTTTATTTTGAATTTTAATTAGCACTCATTAAGTCTGGTGGCTAATAAAATAAAAAGAATATAAAAATGTTTATAAGATAATAATTTATTTAAAGGACAATGCAGCGCATACACATGGCTTTATTAGGAGGTATAAGTATGATTTGCGAAAGATGTCATAAAAATGAAGCGACTGTACATACAGTACAGATAATAAACGGTGAAAAGATAGAACATTATTATTGCCAGAATTGTGCAAACGAAACCGGAATAGACAATCCTATTTCATTCCAGGATATATTCCAGGGTCTGCTTAATTTCGGTATGCCAAAGCAAGGCGAAATGAACGGAGTATACAGGAATTCCTCTGCGAAATGCCCTAACTGCGGTATGAGTTATGATGATTTCAGAAGAGGCGGAAAATTCGGATGCAGCGAATGTTATGAAGCTTTTGAACCGTATATTATGGGATCGCTGAAAAGTATACACGGAGACAATTCCCACAGAGGAAAAGTCCCCAAGAGAAATGGCGGAGATTTTTTAAGAAAGCATGAATTGGAAGAACTTAAACGAAAACTCGTAGACGCCATATCAAAAGAAGAGTTTGAAGAAGCGGCTGTTTTGAGGGATAGAATAAAGGCGCTTGAAGGAGACGGTAAGCATGAGTAAATGGTATGAAAACGGAAAATGCGAAGACGGAATAATAATTTCAAGCAGAGTAAGACTTGCAAGAAACTTAAAAAAATATAATTTTTACAGTAAATTGACCGGCAGTGAAGCCGAGAAAATGATAAATGATGTAAAAAACTCCATATTAGATGAAAGAACGGCATTTGGACAGCAGTTTAAATATGCGGCTGTAAATAAAATGAACCAGAATGAAAAGTTCGCAATGGTGGAAAAACATATAATAAGTCCCGAACTTATGAAGTCCGATAAACCGTGCGGCGTTATATATAAAGACGACGAAACCATAAGCATAATGCTTAACGAGGAAGACCATATAAGAATTCAGGCTATTTCACCGGGAGACAACATAGAAGAAGCGTTCGATACAGCCGATAAAATAGATAACCTTATAGAGGAAAGCGTAGAATTTGCTTTCAGTGAAAAATACGGTTATCTTACAAGCTGCCCGACAAATGTCGGAACAGGATTAAGGGCTTCATATATGATGCACCTTCCCGAACTTGAAAGAACAGGGCAGATAAGAAACGTAATACAGGCTATTTCCAAATTCGGAATTACGGTACGAGGTATTTACGGAGAAGGCAGCGAGGCAATGGGCAGCGTATATCAGGTTTCTAACCAGGTAACGCTCGGACAGAGCGAAAGCGAAATAATAAATAACTTAAAAAAGGTTGCGGCTATAATTGTTCAGCGTGAACAGGAACTTCAGAAAAAAGTTTATGAAGCCAATAAAGACGATGTTGAGGATAAAGTATGGCGTTCGTACGGAATACTTAAAAATGCAAGAAAAATTTCCGGAAAAGAAGCCATGCAGCTCATTTCAAACCTAATTGAGGGAAGAAATATGGGAATAAAAGATATGCCGCAGTGTTCCGTAGGATTTACGGAACTTATGATAAATATTCAACCTGCTGGACTTCAATTATCCAATAACAGGGAAATGCTTCCTTCGGAAAGAGACAAGTACAGAGCCGAGTATATAAGAAAGACTTTTGAATAGTCTTATAACAATATAAAAATACAGATTGTAACATGCATAAAAGGAGATGATTATTATGCAGGATAATTTTACAGAGAAAGCAAGAGAAGCCATTACAAAGGCACAGCAGTATGCTGTTCGCTTAGGTCATAATTATGTCGGCACGGAACATATCCTGCTCGGCTTGGTAGGCGTAAAAGACAGCGTTGCCGCAAAGGCGATAGAAGCGCAGGGCGTCAGTGAACAGGCTGTAATCGAAAAAATAGAACAATTGGTAGGCGTTAATAACGGCGGAGGATATTATCCGCAGGATTTTACACCCAGATCAAAAAGAGTAATAGACATGAGCGTCCAAGAAGCCATAAAAATGGGTACCGGATATGTAGGTACGGAACATATACTTCTTGCGCTTATGCAGGAACAGGATTCCGTAGCGGTAAGAATTTTGGAAACATTGGGAGTAAGCGGTCAGAAACTTTATGAAGATATAATGACAATGCTCGGCGAGGGCGGAAACAACGGTTCATCGTCAGGCGACGGCAACAGCGCTACTCCTACGTTGGATAAATACAGCAGAGATTTTACAAAAATGGCTGCCGAAAGCAAGTTCGACCCAATTGTCGGAAGAGACAAAGAAATAGAAAGAGTTATACAGATACTCAGCAGAAGAACAAAGAATAACCCTTGTCTTGTCGGAGACCCGGGCGTTGGAAAATCCGCCATAGTAGAGGGTCTTGCGCAGGAAATATATAACGGAAACGTACCGTCTACATTAAAAGACAGAAGAATAGTTTCACTTGATTTATCGTCAATGGTCGCAGGCTCAAAGTACAGAGGAGAATTTGAAGAAAGAATTAAAAAAGTGCTTGATGAGGTAAAAGCGGCAGGCAACGTAATTTTGTTCATTGATGAAATCCATACGATTATCGGCGCAGGCGGCGCAGAGGGCGCTATTGACGCTTCCAATATACTGAAACCTTCTCTTGCAAGGGGAGAAATCCAGCTTATCGGCGCTACAACAATTGAAGAATACAGAAAGTATATTGAAAAAGACGCCGCTCTGGAAAGACGTTTCCAACAGGTAATGGTAAACGAACCGAGTGAAGAAGAAGCCGTGCTTATGCTAAAAGGACTTCGTGATAAATATGAAGCGCATCATAAGGTTAAGATTACCGATGAAGCTATAGAGGCGGCTGTAAAAATGTCTTCCAGATATATATCGGACAGATATCTGCCCGACAAAGCAATCGACCTTATGGACGAGGCCGCTTCAAAGGTAAGGCTGAAAACATATACTGCTCCGTCCAATGTTAAGGAACTTGAAGATAAAATAGCTTCACTTGAAAAGGAAAAGGAAGAAGCTATAAAAACCGAAGAGTTTGAAAAGGCCGCAAAGGTCAAAAAGGAACAGACTGCTTTGAAAGAACAGCTGGAAAATGCCAAGAAAGAATGGGATGAAAAGAATACTAAGCAGGATCAGGTTGTTACGGAAGAAGAAATAGCCGAAATAGTATCAAAATGGACAGGTGTGCCTGTACAATCCCTCAAACAGGAAGAAAGCGAAAGACTCATTAATTTGGAGAAAATTCTCCATGAACGTGTTATCGGTCAGGAGGAAGCCGTATCAGCCGTTGCAAAGGCTATAAGACGAGGCAGAGTAGGATTAAAAGACCCGAAAAGACCCATAGGATCGTTCTTATTCCTCGGACCTACAGGTGTGGGTAAGACAGAACTTTCTAAGGCGTTGGCAGAAGCTCTCTTCGGAGATGAAAATGCAATGATAAGAATAGATATGTCCGAATATATGGAGAAACATACGGTGTCAAAAATGATCGGTTCGCCTCCGGGATATGTAGGATATGAAGAGGGCGGACAGCTTACGGAAAAAATAAGAAGAAAACCGTACAGCGTAGTTCTTTTTGATGAAATCGAAAAGGCATCGCCCGATGTATTCAACGTAATGCTTCAGATACTTGACGACGGTCATATTACAGACGGACAGGGAAGAAAGGTTGATTTCAAGAATACTGTAATTATTATGACGTCCAATGCAGGTGCTAAAAACATCATTGCGCCAAAGAAACTCGGATTTACTGCGGACACAAGTGAAGACAAGTCGTATGCCAATATGAAAGACACTGTAATGGCAGAGGTTAAACATCTGTTTAAACCGGAGTTTATAAACCGTATTGACGATATAATCGTATTCCACCCTCTTAACGAAGAAAACGTCAAAGAAATAGTAAAACTTATGACTAAAGAAATAGTTAAGAGAGTTAAAGAAAATATGGATATAGACATCAGTTTTACAGATGAAGCCGTAGCACTTATTGCAAAAGAAGGATTTGATCCTGCATACGGAGCAAGACCGTTAAGACGAGAGCTCCAGTCAAAAGTTGAAGATAGATTCGCCGAAGAATTTTTACAGAACAAAATTAAAAAAGGCGATTCCGTAGCAATAGACGCTAAAGAAAACGAACTTGTATTTAATACGGGAAACACAGTAGAAGTAAATGAAGAATAATATTTTTATAAAAAACCGGCATGATTTATCATGCCGGTTTTTTTGTATACATCGTCTGAATTGGGAGTATAATTCTTGACTAAAGGATAAAATAATGATATTATTATAAAAAAATAAAACCTAGTAAATGAGTAGGTGATTAGATGAGTAGAAAATTTGATGTTACCGGTATGACATGCAGCGCATGTTCGGCGCATGTTGAGAAAAGTGTATCAAAATTAGTCGGAGAAGGAAATGTAACAGTCAGTCTTCTTACTAACAGTATGCAGGTTGAATGTGATGATAAAAAAGTATCCGATTATGAAATTATAAAGGCCGTTGAAGACGCGGGATACGGAGCGGCGGTTGCCGGAGCGGTAAAAAGCAGTGAAAAAAAGGAATCAGTTGTAGATAATGAACTGAAAGAGATGAAAACGAGACTTATAGTTTCGTTTATCTTCCTTATACCTTTGATGTATGTATCTATGGGGTCTATGGTCGGTCTGCCTCAGCCGTCGTTTTTAAGCGGACACGGCAATGCGGTTTCTTTTGCCTTTACCCAATTTCTTATGTGTCTTCCTATATTGTATGTGAACAGAAAATATTTTCAGGTAGGATTTAAAACGCTTTGGCACAGAGCACCCAATATGGACAGCCTTATAGCCGTAGGTTCTACAGCTGCGCTTGTTTACGGTATTTTTGCCATTTACAGGATGAGTTATGGGTTAGGCGTAGGAAATGAAGAACTGGTTATGAAATACCATATGGATTTATATTTTGAATCCGCGGTAATGATATTGACGCTGATAACTCTCGGAAAATATTTGGAAACAAGGTCGAGGAGAAAGACAAGCGAAGCTATATCAAAGCTTACTGAACTTGCGCCCGAGACCGCCGTTATAGAAACCGAAAACGGAGAAAAAGAAATACCTATTGAACAATTGGCAATAGGAGATATAGTAATAGTAAAACCGGGAGTGAGGATACCTGCTGACGGAACGGTTGTTGACGGAACGTCTGCCGTAGACGAATCGGCGTTGACGGGAGAGAGCATACCTGTTGAAAAAGCGGTGGGAGATAAAATAATTGCGGCTTCCATAAATAAAAACGGATTTTTGAAATTTAAAGCGGAAAAAGTAGGAAGCGAAACTACTTTGGCGCAGATAATACAGCTTGTTGAGGACGCCAGCGCTTCTAAAGCCCCTATTGCGAAGCTTGCCGACAAAATAGCGGGAGTTTTTGTACCCATAGTAATGGTAATAGCGATTATAACGGCTGTAGCATGGCTTGCGCTTGGTTATGAGTTCGAGTTTGCGCTTTCGTGCGCAATATCCGTGCTTGTAATATCATGCCCGTGCGCTTTGGGTCTTGCTACTCCGGTTGCGATAATGGTCGGAACGGGAAAAGGCGCTGAAAACGGTATATTGATAAAATCTGCCGAGGCTTTGGAGACTCTTCATCTGGTAAAAACCGTTATAATGGATAAGACGGGAACCATTACCGAGGGAAAACCTGTTGTAACGGACATACTTTCCGACGGCATATCAGAGGACGAGCTTTTAAAAATAGCGGCGTCGGTTGAGAAGCCTTCCGAGCATCCGCTTGCAGGCGCGATAATTGAGGCGGCTGAAGAAAAAAATATTGCTTTGAAAGAAATTAATGAATTTACAGCCGTATCGGGAAGAGGAATAATAGCCGAGTCTGACGGAAAGACAATATACGCCGGAAACAAAAAGATGATGGACGAAAACGGCATATCCTCAAATGGTTTTGAAGATAAAGAAAAGAAGCTTTCGGAAGAAGGAAAAACCGTTCTCTATTTTGCGGAAAAAGACAAAATTCTCGGCATTATAGCCGTGCAGGATGTTCCTAAACAAACGAGCAAAGCCGCCATAAGACAGTTTAAGAAACTCGGCATAGACGTTGTTATGCTTACGGGAGATAATAAAAGAACTGCTGAGGCTATAGCAAAAAATTTGGGCATAACAAATGTTGTAGCTGAAGTAATGCCTCAGGATAAAGAAGCGGTAGTCAGGTCTTTCCAGGAGGAAGGCGGAAAAACCGCTATGATCGGCGACGGAATAAACGATGCGCCCGCTCTTGCAAGGGCAGATGTTGGCGTTGCCATAGGCGCCGGTACGGATGTAGCCATAGAATCCGCAGATATAGTACTTATGAAAAGCGACCTTATGGACGCAGTTACAGCTGTAAAATTGTCCAGGGCTACAATAAAAAATGTTAAAGAAAATCTTTTCTGGGCGTTTTTCTATAATACGATATGTATACCGCTTGCGGCAGGTCTCTGGTATCCTATGTTCGGTATAAAACTGAACCCAATGATAGGCGCGGCGGCAATGAGTTTGAGCTCTGTGTGCGTAGTAACAAATGCGCTCAGATTAAAACTTTTTAAACCTAATAACGAAGCAGACTATGCGGAAGTTGACAACAATGAAGAATTTAATAATAATGTAGAAACAGATATAATTTTACATGATGAAAATGAAGGAGAGAATGTTATGAAAAAAGAAATGATAGTTGAAGGTATGTCATGCATGCATTGCTCAGGCAGAGTGGAAAAGGCTCTTAACGAAATTGACGGAGTAAGCGCTAAAGTTGATTTGGAAAAGAAAACGGCTTATGTAGATTTAACAAAGGACGTTTCGGACGAAGTTCTTTCTAAAGCCGTTACAGACGCAGGATATGATGTTGTTTCAATAAAATAAGCCTGTTAAAACGGAGGGTTATTTATGTAAACATAAATTAAAATCCTCCGCTTTTTTATGTACATTTTAATATTTACATGGTATAATTAATCCACATCAACAGGTTATAATATTGATTTTTATAGTCTGAAAACGGGAATAACGTATCTGTATGGACTTAGGAGGAAGTTAAAATGGCAGTTATAGAGGAATTAATCAGACTTGAGGATAACGGAAGCATCAGCTTCGGAAATTATCTCATGGATGAAAAGAAGAAGGTCCTTGACTTTGAGGTTGCGGGAAATCTTTACAAAGTAAAGACATATAAAGATATTACAAAACTTGAGAAAAACGGAAAAATGCTTCTTGAAACTGTTCCTGGAGCTACAATACATAATTTTGACATGGGAGCAAAAAATATAGAATTTTCTGTTGAAAGCGACGATGATGTTCAGATAACAATGGAACTTGAACCCGAAAAGGATTATAAGCTTTTGGTTGATGACGTTCTTGTAGGAAAAATCAGCTCCAATATAGGCGGTAAAGTTAATTTCAGTGTGGAATTAAACAATAATTGCTCAGCTGTTAAAATAGAGAAACTTTAAAAATGAAAGCCGCGGAAAATATCCGCGGTTTTTTATATGGAGAATATTATGAAAGAGAAAACAAGCTATGTTTGTTCGGAGTGTGGGTACAAGACTCCGAAATGGATGGGAAAATGTCCGAAATGCGGAAACTGGAATACATTTGATGAACAGACTAAAGAAACGGTTACATCATCATTTGTAAAAAGACCTTCTTCATCTGTAATAGGCGGAGGAGAGGCAAGCCGACTGAAAACGGTTAAAACAAACTCAAGTGAAAGGATAGTAACAGGAATTACGGAATATGACAGGGTTATGGGCGGAGGAATAGTAAAAGATTCGGTGTCCATAATAACGTCTCCTCCGGGAGGTGGAAAGTCCACGCTTGCGCTGACAATAGCAAGTAAAACCGCCGAACAGGGACTGAAAATTTTATATGCCAGCGGAGAAGAAAGCGAAGGACAGATTAAAAACAGAGCAGACAGAATACTTGACGGGATAAACGAAAATATATGGATATTGTCAACTGTAAGTATGAACTCGGTAATAGCGGAAGTTGATAAAATAGATCCCGATATTATAATAGTCGACAGTATACAAACATTTGCTCTGGAAGAATTTTATCCGTCAAGGGCAGGAAATCCTACTCAGACTATGGAATGCGCGGGGGCGCTTGTACATATAGCCAAGGGTGGAAAAAGGCCGAGAGCCGTTATAATAATAGGACAGATGAATAAGAGCGATGAACTTGCTGGACTTAGGGCGCTTGAACATCTTGTCGATACTGTGCTTATTATGGAAGGAGACTCGCAGGATGAGTTAAGAAGCGTTTACGCTTCAAAAAACCGCTTCGGAAGCACGGGTGAAATGGGATTTTTTTCTATGACCGAGAAAGGTCTTATTTCCATTGAGAACCCAAGTGAGTTTTTTATGACAAAAAGGGCGATGAACGAATCTGTATCGGGAAGCGCATTAACGGTAGTGAGAGAGGGTTCCAGACCTATAATATGCGAAATAGAAAGCCTTGTTTCAAAAACTTTTATGGCTTACCCATCCAGAATAGGGGAATCGCTTAGGCGGGAACAGCTTAATACGCTTGTATCTATACTTGAAGTAAGATGTGGAATAAAATTATATGACAGAGACATAGTCATAAAAATTACAGGCGGACTGAAACCGAAAGAACAATCGGTAAATCTTGCGGTGATGATGAGTATAGTTTCCTCTCTTTTTGATAAGCCTATACAAAACGATACTGCTTTTATAGCTGATGTAGGTCTTACGGGAGAACTGAAAAAAGTTCCGGCTATAGAATCGAGAATACGGGAATTGGCAAGAATGGGATTTAAAAATGTTTATATAGCAAGGTCTGAAGGCAATATCAAAAAGCCTCAAGGAATAAACGTATATGAAATGAAAACAATCAGAGAAGTGATAGCGACGCTTTTCGGATACAATTAAAAGCTTAAAGCCCCGGGGATGCCGGGGCTTTTTGGATGTTATCTGCAGTTTGAACAGTTGTTTGACTGATTTGAGTTACATCCGCAGTTTCTGCAGCAGCAGTTACGGTTACAGCAGTTTGAACAGCCATTACCCTGATTACATCCGCATCCGCAGCAGTTTGGACATCCTGTTGAGTTTCCCTGTACGTTTGGACAGCAAGCGTTTGATGAGTTAGAGCCGCATCCTTTGTTACATCCACATGAGTTTGAAGTGTTACCTGTTGAACAATTACAACATGCCATTTAAAATTACTCCCTTGATATTTTGTACTATATACTATGCGGACAAACCAAAATAGTTACAGAGGTAAAAAATTTAAAATAAAATGAACCGAATGAGTATCAATATACTCTAATTAGTGTAAAACAAAATGAAGAGCAATTCATTTACGACGTCGTGGTTTTACAGAAGGAGAAAAACAATGGATAAGCAGGAATTTACACAGCGTGTGTTGGAGGCGGAAACTTCATTGTACAGGGTTGCTAAATCAATAGTAATTAACGAAGGAGACTGTGAGGATGCAGTCCAAGAAGCCATATTAATTGCTTACGATAAAATTTCATCATTGAAAAACGAACAGTTTTTTAAAACCTGGCTTATAAGAATACTTATAAACGAGTGCTACCGTTTGTTGAGAAAGAGAAAAGGAATGGTTTCTTTTGAAGAGTATATGGCCGATAAAGAATATTCCGACAACGGTATAGATACTGAACTGAGAAACGCCGTAATGGAACTTCCGCAAAAAATAAGAATGGTAATAGTGCTTCATTATATAGAAGGTTACGGAGTCGATGAAATAGGCTATATGATGAAAATACCGTCGGGTACTGTTAAAAGCAGGCTGTATAAGGGTAGAACGCTTTTAAGAAACATGCTGCAGGATGCTGATATATAAAAAGAGGGGTGTCTTATATGAAAAAAATAGATTGGGATAAGGCTTTCGGAGAATGTCCCGAAGAATTCCACAACAGTGTAAATTCCGCTTTGAGTAAAATATCAAATCGGGAGGAAAAAAATATGTCAAGGATAAGTTTAAAGAAAAAGGTTATAATTACAGCTGCCGCTGTTATGGCAATCGGAGTTACGGCAGTTGCAGCGGGAAAAGTGGCAAGCATAACAGGACACAGCTATCTTGATGATATGGTTTACAGCATAGAGGAAATCCAGGCGGAAAGCGATAAAGAAAACTTTGATGTTAAATATCCCGAAACGCTCGGAGGATATGCTTTTGAAAAAGGACTTGTCGGAGAGGGAGATGCTGCAGATGAAGAAGGCAATAAAATAAGAGATTATAATTTTTTAAATCTGGATTACGCAAACGGAGACAAATATGCGTCGTTATATGTGGAGCCGATAGCGGACATTACAGATATGCCGGAAGATAAACCTTGCGTAGATATTGACGGAATAACTGTTTATACAATAGAACAGGTTTTCAAGTTTGTTCCGCCCGATTATGAAAAAACAGAGCAGGATATTAAGGATGAGGAAGCCGGCAAATTAGTATTCAGCTATGGTACGGAAGATGTTGAAGTAAAAACTATGAGACAAGTAACATGGGAAGAGGGAAATCTTGTATTCGACATTATAGCCGGAGATGATACTGTGGATATGGATACTCTTGTGGATATGGCAGAAGATATGATAAGGGCATAATTGGATTTGAGGAGCTTGGATTAAAATCCGGCTCCTTTTTATTTTAATTTTTTTTACCTTAGTATATAATATAAACATTGGTAATTTTGAAAGATTATGTAATAAGGCTGAAAAATTAAAATAAACGAGGTGACTGGCAGATGGGCTCAAAAGGGTTGCCCAAGGGGATTACTCAGCGTCCTGACGGTCGGTATATGGCAAGATTTCAGTATAAAGGCGAAAAATACTGCCTGTATGACCATGATATTGAAAAAGTGCAGGAAAGAATGTCTGATTTGAAATATGAGGTTCGACACGGAGCGTATACAAAAGAAAGAAATATAACGGTTAATGCGTGGTTCAGAATATGGATAGATGAGTATAAAAGAAACAGCGTAAAAGAGACGACGATTTTCAGATATATTTCCGCATATAAAAAACACATAGAAAAAATTTACGGAGAAAAAAGACTGAAAGATATACGACCGGAGCATATACAAAAGCTGTATAACAACCTTAAAGGAACGGAAACAGTAGCCATAGTTTCGACAATACTGTCGGGAATGTTTAAACAAGCTTATAACAACCAAATAATAAATAAAAATCCTATACCTTTGACTACAATACCAAAGGCGAGAACAGAAAAAACGGAAAGGAGGGTTCTTACATTGTACGAGCAGGAGCTGTTGATGAAATATTCATCCTCAGCGTCCTGACGGTCGGTATATGGCAAGATTTCAGTATAAAGGCGAAAAATACTGCCTGTATGACCATGATATTGAAAAAGTGCAGGAAAGAATGTCTGATTTGAAATATGAGGTTCGACACGGAGCGTATACAAAAGAAAGAAATATAACGGTTAATGCGTGGTTCAGAATATGGATAGATGAGTATAAAAGAAACAGCGTAAAAGAGACGACGATTTTCAGATATATTTCCGCATATAAAAAACACATAGAAAAAATTTACGGAGAAAAAAGACTGAAAGATATACGACCGGAGCATATACAAAAGCTGTATAACAACCTTAAAGGAACGGAAACAGTAGCCATAGTTTCGACAATACTGTCGGGAATGTTTAAACAAGCTTATAACAACCAAATAATAAATAAAAATCCTATACCTTTGACTACAATACCAAAGGCGAGAACAGAAAAAACGGAAAGGAGGGTTCTTACATTGTACGAGCAGGAGCTGTTGATGAAATATTCATCAGGAACGCTTAGAAAACTTATAGAGGTATCGCTGAGTACGGGATTGCGAACAGGAGAACTGAGAGCCTTGGAGTGGAAAGATATAGATTTTGAAAACAAGATAATACATGTTACGGGTACGCTGACAGAAGTAACGGGAAAGCTGTTTAAGGATACGCCGAAGACAAAATCAAGCAAACGCGATATACCTATGCTTGAAAATGTTGAGAGAATTTTTATTGAAATAAAAGATGAAGAGAAAAGAAAAAAATTGATTAAGAACGATGAAAATAAAATGGGAGACGATTTTGAAGATATTGTTTTTAAATCAAGGCGCGGAACCCCGGTATCCAATTCATCATACAGCAGAATGTTAAACAGGACGGTGGACAAAATAAACAGTTTCGGAATAGAGTTTGAACATGTACATCCGCATACGCTGAGACATACGTTTGCGACGAGATGTATAGAAAACGGCATGCCTCCGCAGGTATTGAAAACGATATTGGGACATTCCAGCCTTTCTATGACAATGGACTTATACGCTCATGTTCTTCCGAATACAAAAGCTGAAGAAATGCAGAAAATAGCAGGATTATTTTAGAACGAATAAATTTTTAACCGCACTTTCAGAGGATTGAAACAGCGGTTATTTTTTTGCTTAATATAAAAAAAGCTCTTTCGATCGGCTTCTGTTTAAAATGCTGTCAGCAGCCGAGGTTAATCAATAAGTATAAATTTCCTTTTTTCGGTGCAATATATATCTGAAAGAGGTGAATGAGTTGTTTGTATCAGATAATCTTGAAACAAATAAAAGAATTTTGAGCGATACGTTCAAAGACTGCGGAGATATTATTATCAGACCTTTTAAAGCCGGATATGATAAAAATATAGATATGCTTCTGGTTTATATAGACAACATAGTAAGCACGGATGTAATAGAAAATTCTATTATGACAAATCTGATGAACAGGACAAGGGTAACGTCGGATATAAATATATTGGACAAGCTTATGGAGGAAGCCATAAGCATAGGCGAAATAAGCGAGGAAAATGATTTTGAAAATTTATTTACGTCAATTCTTTTGGGAGATACGGTTATATTTGCCGATGGAAACGATAAGGCTTTGGTTGCGTCTACAAAGGGATGGCCGACAAGAGGCGTACCGACAGCCGAGAATGAGGTTGTGGTACAAGGACCTAAAGACGCCTTTGCCGAATCCGTAAGCAGTAATGTAGTTCTTATGCGAAGACGAATACGAGATACAAATTTGAAAGTAGTGAGAAGCAAAATAGGCAGGAGAAGTAAAACGGACGTTGCCGTTATGTATATCGACGGTGTGGCAAGACCCGAAATAGTAGAAAAAATTAAAAAAAATCTGAAAAATATAAACGTTGACGCTATTTTAGACGCAGGGTATATAGAGCAGATGTCGGAGCGCAAATGGTGGTCGCCCTTTCCTCAGGTACAGATGACAGAGAGACCGGATAAGGCGTCGGCAGCGCTTTTGGAGGGAAGAATTGCGATTGCGGTGGATAATTCGCCGCTGGTTCTTATGCTTCCATCGACGTTGAATACCTTTTTTCAAGCGGCAGAGGATTATTACGACCGCTGGGAAATAATGAGTTTTATTAGAATATTAAGATATATATCTGCATTTATCGCGCTTGCGCTGCCGGGATTATATATAGCTTTGACGTTGTATAATCCTAACCTCCTGCCTGTTGAAGTAGTTCTGAAAATAGCAGGAACAAGAATAAACGTACCTTTTTCAGCGGTAACTGAAGTATTTATAATGGAAATTGCATTCGAGCTTTTAAGAGAAGCGGGGATACGTTTGCCATCGCCGATAGGGTCAACTCTCGGAATAGTAGGAGGTATAGTTATAGGACAGGCGGCTGTAGAAGCAGGGCTGGTTGGACCTGTTGTTGTTATTGTATCGGCAGTTGCCGGAATATGTACGTTTGTTATTCCAAATCAGGCTATGGTAAACGGTATAAGACTGTCAAAATATCTGATTTTGATATTATCATCGCTGTTGGGTTTATTTGGATTCTGGGTAGGAATAATACTTACATTTGTACATTTATGTTCGTTGGAGAGCTGTGGAATACCGTATATGTATCCGTACTGTTCGGCGTCGGAAAAAGGCTGGGACGATTTGAAAGACAGCATTGTGCGTATGCCTCTGTTTATGTTGAAAAAACGTCCGATTTTTGCTTCAAGAAAAAACAGGACAAGGAGGTCTTGATATGCTGTTTACAAACGGCAGAATTTCAGTAAGGCAGATGCAGGCTCTCATTATACTGTGGATATTTTCATCGGCATTGATCGGAATGCCGTCAGCCTCGGTTTACAATATATATAGCGTAATTATAGGGGCGGCAATAGTATTGGCAGAGTGTATTTTTATTTGTATTGCCGAAAAAAGATTGAGAAGCTCAAACGTAATTTATAAAGCGGTATATATTTTATCAGGAATCAGCATGATTGTATATTCGGGAATAAATATAAGGCTTTTAAGCGAAGCAATAGGATTGTATATACTCTCGGATACGCCGATGTGGATTGTATCGGCGGTATTTGTTTTGGCAGCTTTGTATTCGGCTTTGCTCGGAAAACAGACGTTGGGAAGGACAAGCGAGATAATGTTTCTGATTGTCGCGGTCAATGCCGCTATTACAACGGTTTTATGTATGATTGACGCAGGCGGAGGATTGTTGAGCGCGGCATTTGCACAGCCTTCGGAAAATATTATATTAAACGGCATAAAATGCTCATGTATGTTTGGCGGTGTTCAATCTCTGTTTTTTATACTTCCGCATACCGATGGAGCCGATAGGAATAAAAAAGCGGTTTATGCTGTAATAATAGCTGAGATAGCGGTTATAGTGTTCACATATATTTCCGTATCAAAGTTTGGTCTTACAGATACGTCTTTAAGAATGTTTCCTGCACTTAATATTATGGATACTGTTAATTTACAGTTTATATTTGGGGATAAGCAGGATGTTTTTATGCTCAGAATGTGGATATTTGCCGTGTTCATTGCAGTAAGCTTCGGAGTATACGCATTTGGAAATGCAATAAGCTTTGAAAAAAACAGTAGTATACAAACTATATTGGGGGCCTTGGCGGCTTTGGCGGTTTCCTTCGTGCCGGTGAATACGACCGAGACCGTTCAGCTGCTTTATACAGTAGGGGAAGTTTCGCTGATTATATTCGGTATAGCCGTTCCTCTGAGCAGCTTTATTTTTGCAGGTAAGGGGGCAGAGCTATGAAAAAAATTATTATGGCGGCTTCGGTTATTTCTTTAGTACTCAGCGGTTGTTATGATAAGACCGAAACCGAAGACAGACGGTATGTCGTGTTAATGGGAATAGACAGCGGACGAAACGAAGAATTTATAACAAGTAAATATGATGTTATAGGGAACAACGGAAAATACTTTTTAACTGTGGGAGAAGCAAAACTCGAAAATGATATAGGAAAAGAAAGCGAAGAACAGAAAACGATGATTTCTTCGGGAAACACAATACTGGAGATGAAGAGGACGGCCGACCGATATTCCGATAAAGAGATATATTTCGGACAGCTTAAAGCTGCCGTTTTAGGTAAAGACTTAGTATCAGACGGTGAATTGCTTAAAGAAACGGTTTATAACATTGAAAGAATGGAAGATATTAATACGAAAGTAATAGTATTCGCGGCTGATTCGACAGCGGCTAAAACGGTGGAAGACATAATGAGTAAAAACTCCAAGGGAGGTCTTTATTTATGGGATTACTATAATAACAATGACGCCGACGCTGATATGAAAGGATATATGGATTTTGAAAATCTGGTGAAATGTTTAAGGGAGGAAAAGACTTTCATAATACCGTCGGTTATTTCCGACGGAGAGCATATTTTTATATCAGGCGGAGAAGTTATTAAAAAAGGAAATTATGCAGGGCATATAACCGGTGAGGATATTATCGGAGCAAAATGGTTTGCGGAGGAAGCCAAAGGCGAAACCGTTTCAGACGGAACGACAACCGCTGTAGTTAAGAAAGAAAAAATTTCGTTTGACGATGAAAACGGAGTCAGGATATTTAATGTAGAGGCTGAATGTAATATTGAAAATGTAAATGAAAGCGATATAAAAAATTCCGAAAAAATCCTTGAGAAAGTAATAAAAGAAAATTTGGAAAATACAATAAATAAGGCGCGTGAATTAAACGCTGATTTTATAGGAGTAACCGATGATGGAAATATGGGAAGCAAAAGCTTCAAAATAAATGCAGATGTAAAAATTATCGGTACGGGAGTTATAAAATAATTGTTTTTGGATATCCTCTCTTTTATAAAGGGAGGAATTACATAATGGAAAAAATTATTAAACAAATAAAAAAAGACGGAAAAATTATAGCGGTTTCAATTATATTGGGAATAATTATTGCATTTATATTTTCGATAAAATCGTATTCGGAGCGTGTAAGCAGCGAAATTTCCGAAGCGGTTATAAGATTTCATGTTTTGGCAAACAGCGACGAAGAATTTGACCAACAGCTTAAGCTGAAAGTCAGAGATGAAATACTTTTATACCTTAGCGACAACATGGGAGTTTGTTCTGATAGAAATGAAGCGGAAAAATATTTAAGCTCTCATATTGAGGAAATAAACAGAGTCGCAGAGAAAACAATAAAGGCAGAAGGCTTTAACTACAGCGTAAGAACAGAACTTTCAGACGAGCATTATCCTGTACGTTATTACGGAAACGCCGCTTTTCCGGAAGGGGATTATAAATCGCTTCGTGTAATTATCGGAAGCGGAAAAGGACATAACTGGTGGTGCGTAATGTATCCGCCGTTATGTTTAAACGGGGAGAGTCTGGAGTACGCCGACGCCGATATGCTGAGAGACGTTCTTACGGAAGACGGATATGAAGTGGTTGTGCTTTCGTCGGATAATGTTGTTCCCGAAATAAAATTTAAAACGGTGGAGTGGTGGAATTCCATAACAAATTAAAAAAATTACAGTAATTATTATATTTTATGTAAATTATATGATGCACTCATATACTTATAAAATAAGAGAGGTGGAAGATGTGGCTGTGTATTATTGGGGTTCCGGCGGAAACATAGTTGCCAGGATACAGCATAGACTTAAGGATCTCGGCTATTTTTCCGATAATATAGACGGAATATTCGGAAGCAATACATATAATGCGGTTGTCAGTTTTCAGGCGTCAAACGGTCTGGAACCTGACGGCATAGTCGGAGACGCTACGTTGGAAAAGTTGGGAATAACTTTAGACGTAAATTATGAAAATGATTTATATACGCTGGCTGCCGTTATAAACGGAGAGGGGAGAGGCGAGCCGTATACGGGACAGGTTGCAATAGGGGCTGTAGTTCTTAATAGGGTAGAAAGCGATAAGTTCCCCAATACGATAGCGGAAGTAGTATATCAGAGTGGCGCTTTTGATTCTGTGAGAGACGGACAGATTAATCTTATACCAACCGAGTCTGCGCTAAGAGCTGCAATGGATGCGATAAACGGGTGGGATCCTACCGACGGGTCGCTGTATTTTTGGAATCCGTCAACGGCAACATCAAAATGGATATGGTCAATACCGATAAAGATGCAGATAGGAAGGCATGTATTCGGATAAAGAAAATTATAAAAATGCTCCGAGTTTAATAGCTCGGAGCATTTTTATATTAACAGCATGTTTCTTTATTTTTCTTTCTGAAACGCTTGAAAAATTCACTCATGGGGGCGGCGCATTCTTCACGGAGAACACCGCATGTAACATCTACCTGATGATTAAATTTAGGTTCGTTAAGTATATTCAGTATAGAACCGGCACATCCGGCTTTAACATTGGGAGTACCGAATACTACTCTCGGTATCCTAGCCTGTACAATTGCTCCGGCACACATGGGACATGGTTCTACTGTTACATACAACGTACATTCTTCAAGACGCCAATCTCCCATAAAGCCTGCCGCTTCGTTTATTGCGGAAATTTCCGCATGGCAAAGAGGGTTTTTCTTACTGTTCCTCAGATTATGACCTCTTCCTATAATTTCATCTTTATAAACTATTACACAGCCTATGGGCACTTCGCCGCTTTCGATTGCTTTTGAAGCTTCGTTTACAGCCTCTCTCATATATTTTATATCCTGCTCTTCCGTGGATTCCAATTTATAATCGTCCTTTCAGTCTACAATGCGCATTTCCTGTGTGTTTACATCTGCACCGCGGATTATAAAACAATCATTTTTACTGTCCCCGTTAAAATCCGACACATGATAACGCTCGCCGTAGTCTATATTTTCATTTCCCGTATATAATCCAGATTCACCGATTAAATACCTGGAAGTTGTACCTGTTGAATCAAAAACATATATTTCTTCAACTCCATCGCCGTTTAAATCTCCGGTATAGATATATTTTTCAAAGCTGTCAATGGAAAGGTGCGTACTCCATATACATTTCAATACCGAACCTGATTTTCTGTAAATAAATATATCCATGCCGTCTGTAAATATGTATTCTGTTTCTCCGTCGCCGTCCAAGTCGGATATATTCATGCCTATTATAGACCTGCCGATATAACAGCTTGTCTCTTTTGAGCCGACTCCGTTTTCGGCTATCGGATAAAAGTCGATGGAGCGGCTTCTGGCAACCATAAGATAACCGTTATCATATCCTACAGAATATAAATCGCTGTCTTCCGCCGCTATTTCATTGTCGGTTATATTAAAGTTTTCATCAAACATAACTATTTTTTGCGGAACTGTTATCGGCTCGGCTCCGTCTTCGGAATAAGCGGCAGTACCGTATAAAACAGCGATTTTTGTACTGTTCCCGATAAATGCTGCCGATATAGGTATAAGACCGTCAGAAGACAGGTCTATTTGTTTATAATAGTCGACAGCAGTTGTTTTATCACTGCGGTTAATAATCAATTTTGTACCGTTGCATAATATTGAATATGAAACTCCGTCCAAGGTTATAGAGTCGAATATGCCCTCAAAATTTACATTAGGACAATTTTTTGAGACAAACGGCAGAAGCTCGGTTTCGGTTTCGATGCTTTTAAATGACGGATCTGATATATATGCATTTCTGACATACATATTACATGGCTTATCGGAATTTGAAGGAATATAATAAAGTCCTTCGATATTATTGCCGATAAAATGAAAATAAACTGTTCCTGCCGTTTCACGGTTGAAATAAAGTAAATCGGCTGTGGCGGTAATACAATCGTTTCCGCTTGAAGAATACATGTTATATCCGCTCTGTGCGGCACATTTTAAAGTTTCTTCATCTGTCGGAACAGTACCTTCCTCATATTTTACCGAAGATGAATTATATCTCCAATAAAATGAGTTTAGGGTAGATTCTATTAAAGCGTCATAAGTACTTTCCTGTTTGGCAGAAATACTGAATGAAGCAGTTTCGTTATTGTCGGAATCAGCTGAACAGCCTGAAAGTAATGTAATTACCGACAAAATTATACTGAGCTTTTTTAAACTCATAAATAAAATCACCCCGATGAGTATCCGTAAAAATCAAAATATGACAGGATACAATCTTTTATATGCTGTAATTTATAATAGCATATTACCGGGATAAATTCAATTATCAGAAAAAAACAGCCAATGTAATAACATAAGAGGCGATTATACCTGCAATGTTTGCGATAACGGCACATATAACGGTATAACCGGAACTTTTGATACCGGCTGCGCCTGTATATATGCTGAGGGTATAAAATACGGTTTCGGTACACGACATCATAATAGAGGCTGCTATTGCGCAAAGGGAGTCAGGACCGAAGTTTTTAAATATATCAAGTAAAATACCGGTTGCGGCAGATGAAGAAAACATTTTAACTATACCGAGTGAAGCCAGCTCTTTCGGGAAGCCGGTAAGTTTATTAATAGGGGCGAATACCGATATAAGAATATCCATAGCGCCTGATGAACGGAATATCGTTACAGCCATTATAAGACCTATTAACGACGGCAGTATCTCTATTACCGTTTTCAGACCTTCCATCGCTCCCTCTGCAAATGATGAAAAGATATCGATTTTTGACGAAAGTCCGCATAATATTATAATTATAAACAGCGTCGGAAGTATTATTTGGGAAATATAGTTTATGATATTCATATTTTCACCAATCTTTCCGCCGCTTTGACAGCCGCTATTCCGACAACGGTTGATATTGCGGTTGCAATAATCCCGGGAAAGATTACGGAAGCCGGAGCAGACGAGCCGAACTGCGAGCGGTATGCGATAATATTTATTGTTATTAACTGAACCGAAGACATATTTATCACCATAAACATACACATTGATTTTGAAGCTGTTTTTTTATATCCGTTCAATTTGGACATGTCTTTCATGGCGTTTATTCCGGCAGGTGTTGCCGCCCAGCCCAGACCGAATATATTGGCTGTAATATTTGCGGTTATATTTTTCAGCGCAGAGGAATTTTTCGGAATGTCGGGAAAAAGTTTTCCGATTACAGGATACATTTGTCTGCTTAATGCTGATATAAGTCCTGATTTTTCCGCTATTTTCATCATTCCGCACCAAACGGGAACGATTCCGCACATAGTAAAAGCCAGCTGTACTGCGTCCTTTCCGGCTGTTATTACATAATCGGTCATTTCGCATATATTACCGTTAAAAAATGATACAAGTATACCCAAAACAATCATAATACTCCAAATTAAGTTCATTATCTCACCTCTGATAATAATATTATTAATATTTCCTTAATATTATTATCGCTAAATTATAAATGCTATTACAATTATTGACATTAAGTGCATAAATTGATATTATAATAATTAAGAATATTACGGAATATAAAGGAGGAGTAGCGGATGAAATCAACAGGTATAGTTAGAAGAGTGGACGAACTTGGGCGTATAGTTTTACCGATAGAATTAAGAAGAAGTTTGAATATAAACGAAAGGGACACACTTGAAATATTTGTGGACGATGAAAAGATAGTACTTAAAAAATATGAACCGGCTGATATTTTTACGGGAAATATGGATGACCTTATTGAATATATGGGAAAGAAAGTTTCAAAAGAATCTATTCTTGAAATGGCAAGAATTGCAAATCTGAAAATTTCCGAATAAATATTTTATGAAGAATATAAAATCCGATTTTCTGATATTGTAAAGAAGTTAGTTGTATAGATTACATATAAGTAAAAAGGAATTCCATGATTTTTTCATGGAATTCCTTTTTGCTTTATTATATTAATTCGTCTATTTTCTTGGAAATTTCCGTCGGAGGAAGAGCTCCTACTATTCTTCCTACTTCTTCTCCGTTTTTGAATATAAGCATTGACGGAACGCTGAAAACATTATGTTTAATTGCAAGCTGTTCTGCTTTGTCAATGTCAAGTTTAGTAAATTTGACCTTACCTGTATAGTCGTCGGAAAGCTTTTCAAGTACGGGACCTACCATTTTACAAGGACCGCACCATGTTGCGAAAAAGTCTACAAGTACAGGTTCTTTAGAATTTATAACTTCCTTTTCAAAAGTTTCTTCCGTTATTACAGATATCATTGAAAAATCCTCCTTTGCAGTCTAAGAGCCTTTTTATCATGGGTGTTAAAAATTTTTACAATATAAGTATTATACCATGTATAATAAAATATTCGTTAGGCTATAATATTGCCGAGGATGTTGTTAATCCCCCAACATTACAGCATCCTTTCTACTTCTTCCCCTTATTGTTGTGCAAAGACGTCTGTATTCGGACGTCTTTGTCTTTAATAATGTTCAATATCTATTTTAGCTGGGGTATAAGTCTTTTTTAATGTTTTAAGACATATTTTTTCAAATTTATCGGTTATATCGCTTACATAAAAAGCATTCGTTTGTTTTTCCGTACCGCTGTTCAGCATATTTTTTTCCTGAAGTATCTCTTTAATACTGAAAGCCGTATTTTTTGCGGGGTCGACGATTTTTATTTCATCTCCTATTGTTTCTCCTATGCACTGCTTAAGCAGGGGATAATGAGTACATCCCAGAAGAAGAGTGTCGATTCCGCAGCAAATAAGTTCGTCAAGGTATATAGAGGCAGTCATTTTTGCCACATCATTTTCATACCAGCCTTCTTCGGCGAGTGGAACAAAAAGAGGACACGGCTTGGAAAAAACTTCTATACTGCTGTCAGCCTGATGTATAAGACGGCTGTACATACCGCTTCTTACTGTAGCTTCAGTACCTATGATACCGACTTTTTTATTTTTGGTTGTTTCCAGTACGCTTTTTACTCCGGGTTCAACAACGCCTACAAACGGAATATCAAATTCTTTTCTAAGCTCTTCCATGGAGTTTGACGAAACGGTGTTACATGCCGCTATTATAGCCTTTACATTCTTTGTCATCAGAAAACGTACTATTTGTTTGGAATATTTGGTTACAACATCTTTAGATTTGTCTCCGTATGGAACTCTGGCAGTATCTCCGAAGTAAACTATGTTTTCATTAGGCAGACATTTCACTATTTCTTTGACAACTGTAAGCCCTCCGACGCCGGAGTCAAATATTCCTATTGGTCTGTTGTCCATATATTTACCTCCGCTTGTTTAAAGAGAGAACCTTTCAAGAGCTAATTCGATTAGATTGTCAAGAAGTTCTGCGGTTGATTTTCCGCATGCTGCCCAAAGCATACTGTACATGCTTATGGGTGTGAAACCGGGAAGAGTATTAAGCTCATTGAAGATTACGTTCTCGGTCTCGTTTTCAACAAAGAAATCTACCCTTGCAAGTCCGCTGCCGTCAACGGCATTGAAAACCTTAACAGCCATTTTGCGTATCTCATCCTGTTTTTCGGGAGAAATTTCAGCGGGAACTACTGTTTTTGACTCGGCGTTGTTATACTTTGCGTCATAGTCATAAAATTCGCCGGCCGAGAATATTTCTCCTACGCATGAAGCTTCAACATGTCCTCGGTTACCGAGTACCGCGCACTCTATTTCTCGTCCGACTATTCCTTCTTCGACAACTATTTTACTGTCGTGGACAGCTGCGACTTTCAAGCCTTCCATAAGCTCTTCTTTATTATGAGCCTTTGTTATACCGACTGATGAGCCTGCGTTGGCAGGTTTTACAAAACATGGGTATCCAAGCTTTTTTTCTATTTTTGAAGCTGTGGTTTTTATTCTTTTTAAATCTTCGGAATGAACCTCAACATATTTTGCCTGAGGAATCTTTGCGTTTTTGGCAATTATTTTTGTAAAGGCTTTGTCCATAGATATGCTGGATGAAAGAACTCCGTTTCCTACATAGGGTATCTGCGCAAGTTCAAATAATCCCTGTATAGTACCGTCTTCTCCGTATTTTCCGTGAAGAACGGGGAAAGCAAGGTCTATGGGTATAAGTTTTACTTTACCGCCTACGGTTTTAAGAAGACCTTTCTGAGAAGCGTCAGGACTTAAAACAGCCGGAGTTCCGAACTTTTCCCACTCGCCGTTTTTGATATTTTCCACCGGACCGTTATATATCATCCATTTTCCGTCTTTTGTTATACCGACGGGAATTACATAATATTTTTCCGTATCAAGATTAGAAATTATTGTAGAAGCGGACACCCTGGAAACCTCATGCTCCGAAGACTGACCGCCGAAAATAACAGCAACTGTTAGTTTATTCAACGATATCCCTCTTTCTATAATAAAAGAATTATTATTTGAATACATTATTACTATTATATTCAAAAAAGCAGTCCTTGACAATAGTGCATATTATAGATTATAATATTTAAGCAAATTAGTTGTAAAAGACACTTTTGTGTTTAATAAATTTTCCATGCTAGCCGGGGAGGCAGCGGCGCCCTGTACCCACAATCCGCTATAGTGGGGGTGATGTCCGCTTTGCGGATGCTTATCTTTTACGGCTGCCCTGTTGAACTGATGTTGAAAGATTGAGTCTTGTGCAATAGGAACCTGTGAACCGTGTCAGATCCGGAAGGAAGCAGCACTAAGCAGTCATTTCTATGTGCCACGAGGTCGCTTGGTCCGAGTCGGTGATGCAGGTAACGCGCAGAAGAGGCAGACAAGAAGCGGACGCATGGATCCGTAATATTGAGAGAATGGGTTTAAATTTAACAATTTAATCCCTTTTTTATTTTATAAAAGTTTTATATTGAGTTCATATTGCGTTAACAATGCGATGATATAATCTGCACATAAATAAAAAGTAAATCATATTATAATGTTGTTTATGTGCGGAGGCAGGAAATGAAAAGTTACAGCCACAGACTTATGGGCATTGCTATATTGGAAAATATGTTGCAGGCAGAGAACCGGTTGTCTAAGCAGGCGTTTTTATTGGGATGTATTGAACCCGATTATAATTTTATCACATATTTCAGAGGCTCGGTAAAATATGATACGCTTCGCGGACACAATTATGAAAATTCTTTTGAATGTATGAGGAGAATATCGGATAAACTAATTGGTAAGAGAGTATGGGGAGCAATTGAGTACTATAGGTTGGGAAAGCTTATTCACTATATTCTCGACGCGTTTACTTATCCGCATAACGGTATTTTTTCAGGAAGCATAATGGAGCACAGAGAGTATGAAAGAGTATTGGAACCGAAGTTTAATTCAATGATAATGTACTTTGATTGGAATATACAGTATAATAATATATTAAATATTATAGATTTTATTGATCGATATCATAGTGATTATATTAAAGAAAAACCCGGAATAGATAACGATATAAACTATTCTCTTAACGCAGCCGCTTCCGCAGCCGCGGCGCTTTTGCCGTGCAGAAGAACTGTCATGGGAGGCTATGCGCTTATCGTAAATAAAACTTAATGGAGGAAGCAATGCAAAGTTTTGAGTTTGCCGTTCTTGATTTTATACAGAACACTATAGCCAATGATTTTTTTGACTTTATTATGCCTAAAATAACAGCTTTAGGCAATGCAGGCGTTTTATGGATTATACTTACGGTTGTATTTTTGATATCAAAAAAATATCGTTCGACAGGCTGGGTAATGCTGATAGCGCTTGTATTGGATTTGATATTATGCAATATTATTTTAAAACCGCTGGTAGCCAGAACAAGACCCTATGACGTTAATACGGCGTTTGAACTGCTTATACCGGCTCAACATGACTACTCGTTTCCGTCGGGACATTCGGCTGCGTCGTTTGCGGCTGTTTCGGCTATGTATTTTACAAAATGCAGCCTATGGAAACCTGCGGTATTTGTTGCCGCGGCAATAGCATTTTCGAGATTATATCTGTATGTACACTTTCCTACAGACGTGGCGGCAGGAATACTGCTTGGAATATTAAGCGGTTTGGCGGCAGCGAAAATATATAAAAGATTGTTTTTGAAAAACAGGGAAATAAATTTTTAGGCATTTTTAAATATTGATACAGAGAACCCTTGAATACTTTATTGTTATTCAGGGGTTTTTATAAATAGCGGAAATTAATATCATTTGAATGACAGGATAAAAATGAATTAAGACAGACGGTTTTATAGGAATACTCGCCTTGATTTTTTCACTGAATATTGATATATTATAATAGAATTATTATGCGGAAGGGAGACTTTAAGATGTCCGCTTATCAGGCTCTTTACAGAAAATTCAGACCGCAGACATTTGAATATGTTATAGGCCAGGAGCATATAGTTAAAACGCTTAAAAATCAAATAAAAACAGGACGCGTTTCTCATGCATATCTTTTCTGCGGAACAAGGGGCACGGGAAAGACATCTACGGCTAAAATATTTGCGAAAGCAATTAACTGTATGAATCCTATAGACGGGGAGCCGTGTAACGAATGTGAACTTTGTATGGCGGCAAACGAGGGCAGAAGCGTAAATGTCATTGAAATAGACGCAGCTTCAAATAACGGCGTCGACAATATAAGAGAAATCCGTGAGGAGGTAAAGTATCCTCCGTCGGAAGGAAATTATAAAGTTTATATTATAGACGAGGTTCACATGCTTTCGCCTGGGGCATACAATGCTCTCTTAAAGACGTTGGAAGAGCCGCCGAAGCATGTTATTTTTATATTGGCTACAACAGACCCTCAGAAAATACCGGCTACAATACTTTCCAGATGTCAGAGGTTTGATTTTAGAAGAATCAATGCTTCCGAAATAGCAAAGACATTGGGAAGCTACGCGGAAAAAGAACAAATAAGCGTTACGGAAGAAGCCCTTTATCTTGTAGCAAGGCTTGCCGACGGCTCCATGAGGGACGCATTGAGCATTCTTGACCAATGTACGGCGTTTTATTATAATGAGGAGCTTACTAAGGATAAAGTTTTGGAGATAGTCGGCTCTGTAGATGATTCGGTATTTTTTGAAATGACTTCAAAAATAATGGATAAAGACGCTGACGGGCTAATGAAGTCAGTCGATGACATGATGATGAAAGGCAGAGACCCGGGGCAGTATGTAAACGATTACATAGGGCATCTGAGAAATCTTATGATAACGGCTTCGGTATCTGACTCGACAAAAATTCTCAATGTATCGTCTGAAAGCGCTGAAATGCTAAAAAAGCAGGCGGAACAGATTTCAAAAGAGGAGTTAAGCCTTCTTATCAATACTTTTTCGGAATTGGCGGCTGATATGAAATATGCGGCTAATAAAAGGATACTTCTTGAGGTATGCCTTATAAAACTGTGCGCACCGGTTACGGAGGCTGATTTTACTTCCGTTGCCGCTAAACTTTCTGCTTTGGAAAGAGAAATAAAAAGCGGTAAATATATAAAAAATACAGTTGTTCGTGCGGAAGCCGATGAAAAGCCGAAACAGAGAAAAAAAGTGAAAAAAGCCGTCAGTGAAGACTATAAAAAAGCTATCGCAATATGGGACGATATTGTGGGAAGTTTCAGCACTCCCGATGATATTATTGTAAAGAAAGCCGAGCTTAAACAGCTTGACGGAGACAAAATATATATTGTTGCCGATAACGAAATAAACAGCCGTGTTTTAGCCGGAAAGACAGAGGAAATAAAAGCGGCTTTTGAGAACAAACTCGAAGCTGAATTTGAACTGGAAGTTATATCAAAAGAAGAATATACGAGAAGATATGAACTGATTTTCGGTACTGCCGATGAAGAAGACTCCTTTGAGGAAGAAGACTGGGCAGGACTTATACCGGGAATAGAGATTGAACCGTAAAGTTTTAAAACAATAAAAATTTTATTTTTCAGGAGGATTATATTATGGCAAAAGGATTTGGCGGAATGGGCGGTATGAATATGAACGCTCTTATGAAACAGGCTCAGAAAATGCAGAAACAGATGGAAGAGGCGCAGGCAGCTCTTGCAGAGCAGGTAATAGAAACGACTTCAGGCGGCGGAGCCGTTAAGGTAAGCATTACAGGAAAAAAAGAAATCAAAGAAATTAAAATAAATCCCGAAGTTGTTGATCCCGATGATGTTGAAATGCTCGAGGATCTTATACTTACATCTGTAAATGAAGCGTTAAGACAGGCGGACGAAGTTGCTAACGGTACAATGTCAAAAATAGCCGGCGGCGGTCTCGGCGGAATGTTTTAATTTCAGAGGCGAGCGATGAACTATTACGGAGAGCCTATAACAAGGCTTATAGAAAAATTTGCTTCACTTCCGGGAATAGGAAGAAAGTCTGCACAAAGACTGGCTTTTTATGTAATAGGAATGGAAGACAAAGATGTAAACGATTTAACGGACGCCATAATATCGGCAAAAAGAGACGTTAAATATTGTTCCGTATGCTGTAATCTTACGGACTCTGAGATATGTCCCGTATGCTCGGATAAAAGAAGAGACCATAAGACTATAATGGTTGTGGAAAATCCGAGAGATATGGCGGCTTATGAAAAAACGAAGGAATACATGGGCGTATATCATGTGCTTCACGGCGCAATATCGCCGATGACAGGGGTATCTCCGTCTGATATAAAGCTGAAAGAGCTTTTAACAAGAATACAAAACGATACGCCTGATGAAATTATACTTGCAACAAATCCGAATGTGGAGGGAGAGGCTACCGCAATGTATATAAGCAAGCTGATAAAGCCTCTCGGAATAAAAATAACAAGAATAGCCAACGGTGTTCCCGTAGGCGGCGATTTGGAATACGTTGACCAGGTTACGCTTACAAGAGCCCTTGAGGGACGCAGGGAACTGTAAAATATCGGGAGGGATGAAGTTGAGTTACGCTGATAATGTTTTTATAGAGAATTGCAGGGATATACTGGAAAACGGATTTTCGACCGAAAACGAGAAAGTGCGTCCTGTATGGGAGGACGGAACTCCTGCCTATACAATAAAAAAATTCGGAGTTATAAACAGATATGACCTTTCAAAGGAATTTCCCATACTTACTTTAAGATATACGAATTGGAAAGCCGCTATTGACGAGATGCTTTGGATATGGCAGAAAAAGTCAAACAGAATAGAGGACTTAAACTCTCATATTTGGGACTCGTGGATGGGCGAGGACGGAACAATAGGAAAGGCGTACGGCTATCAGCTTGGCATAAAGCATGAATATAAAGAGGGAATGTTCGATCAGGTAGACAGAGTTATTTATGACCTTAAAAATAATCCCGGAAGCAGAAGAATAATGACAAATATTTATAATTTTGAGGATTTGCATGAGATGAATTTATATCCATGCGCCTACAGCATGACATTTAATGTTGTTGACGGGAAGCTTAATGCAATACTCAATCAGCGTTCTCAGGACACGCTTGCCGCAAATAACTGGAATGTTGTTCAGTATTCGGCGCTTATGCACATGCTGGCGCAGGTAAGCGGACTTAAGGTCGGCGAACTTGTGCATGTTATTTCCGATATGCACATTTATGACAGACATATTCCGCTTATAAAGGAACTTATAGCCAGAGAGCCTTACGCTGCTCCTAAATTTGAAATAAATCCCGATATTAAGGATTTTTATGAGTTTACTGTAGACGATTTTAATATAGTTGATTACAAACACGGAAAGAGCATAGGTAAAGTGCCTATAGCGGTCTGATTTTGAAAGGACAATAAAAATATGAAGGTTCTGCTTACAGCCCTCAATGCAAAGTACATACATTCTTCATTGGCATTAAGAAGCCTAAAGGCATATGCCGATCCTGAGGGAAAGTATACTTGTATAAAGGAATATACAATTAATAACAGAGTTGAATTTATAGTAAGCGATATTTATAAGGAAAAACCCGATTATATCGGGTTTTCCTGCTATATATGGAATATTGAAATGATAAAAAATATCGCAAGGAGACTGAAAAAAGTTCTTCCCGAAACCGTTATGGTATTCGGAGGTCCTGAGGTAAGCTATGACAGCGCGGATTTTTTACGTGAAAATGAATTCGCCGATATTATTATGAGAGGCGAAGGGGAGAGAACGTACAAAAATCTGCTTGAAGCATGGAAATGCGGGCGTGAATATTATAATGTAGACGGAATATCATACAGAAAAGACGGAGTTATATCGGAAAATCCCAATGTTGAGCCTCTTTGCCTTGATGATATTCCTTTTGTGTATGATAATGCCGAAGAATTTAAAAATAAAATAATTTATTATGAGACTCAGAGAGGATGTCCTTATAATTGCCAATACTGTCTTTCTTCGGTTGAAAAAGGAGTAAGATTTTTATCAGAAGAAAGGGTCAAAAGCGACCTGAAGTTTTTTATCGATAATAAAGTAAAACAGGTAAAATTTGTTGACAGGACGTTTAACTGTAACCATGAACATGCAATGATGATATGGAAATATATAATGGACAATGACAACGGCATTACAAATTTCCATATGGAAATTACCGCCGATATTCTCAGAAAAGAAGCAATAGAAATGCTTAGAAAAGCAAGAACGGGACTTTTCCAGTTTGAAATAGGCGTCCAGTCTACAAATGAAATGACAATAGACGCCATAAAGAGAAACACTAAATTCGGAGGTATTACCGATGTAGTAAAAAATATTGCCGTCGGAGGAAATATACATCAGCATTTGGACTTGATTGCAGGCCTTCCCTATGAGGATTATAAGTCGTTTGAAAAATCCTTTGATGATGTATACAGACTTGAACCCGAACAGCTGCAGCTTGGGTTTTTGAAGCTTTTGCGAGGATCGGGACTGAGAAAGGACGCGGAAAAATACGGAATAGTATATACGGATGAAGCGCCTTACGAAGTGCTGTATACTAAAGAAATGACGTTTGACGATATGTTGAGACTTAAGGGCGTTGAGGAAATGGTCGAGACATTCTATAATTCGTCAAAATCGCTGAATACGATAAAATATGCGGTAGATATTATCGGAAAACCGTTTAAATTTTTTGAGGATTTATCAATATGGTGGGCGGATAACGGTTTTGATGAAATTTCTCACAGCAAGACGGAACTTTACGGCAGACTGTTTGAATTTTTAAGAAACTACTTACCGTTGAAAGAACATATAGACGATATAAAAGAAATTTTGAGATATGACATTTTTCTGGGCGATAATTTTAAAAATATACCCGAAAGCATTGCCGGAAATATGAGTGATGACGAGAAAAAGTTTGAAAGAGATTTTTATAATGACGAAAATAATGTTAATAAATATATTCCCAAGTTATCATCCTATACGCCTAAACAGCTTTTGAGAATGTGCAGGATTGAATTTTTCAATATAAATCCGATTACTAAAAGAAAAAGAAAAACGGCGGTACTTTTTAATTATTACGGAAGAGACGTTATCTTTAATAAAGCGGAAGCAGAAATCGTATGGGAGGAGGAAGAATGATGGAGTTGCATGAAAGAGTTATAAAGGTTCTGGATTTGTTGGAAAAACATTATGGGCCGACAAAATGCTATCTTACGCATGAAAATGCATGGCAGCTGCTTATAGCAACCATATTGAGCGCCCAGTGTACTGATGACAGAGTGAATATTGTTACAAAAGATCTTTTTAAAAAATATACCGATATTAAGGCGTTTGCCGAAGCCGATTTGCAGGAATTGGAGCAGGATATACGCTCTACAGGATTTTACCATAATAAGGCAAAAAATATAATAGGATGCTGCCAAATGCTTTTGAGTGAATACGGCGGAGAAGTCCCTCAGGATATTGATAAGCTGACGAAGCTTCCGGGCGTCGGAAGAAAAACGGCAAATGTTGTACGCGGGAATATATACGGAATACCAAGCGTCGTAGTCGACACACATGTAAGGCGCGTTTCAAATATGCTCGGATTTACAAACAGCCAGGATCCCGTGAAGATAGAATTTGAGCTGATGGAACTTCTGCCTGTAGAAAACTGGATTGCATATAATACTCAAATAATAGCGCACGGAAGAAAGATATGTATTGCGAGAAGACCTAAATGCGATATATGCTTTTTATCGGAACTTTGCGATCATGTACAAAATAATAAGGAACGGGAATAAATATACTGCCGCTGATTTATCAGCGGCAGTTGTTTTTCAGCTCTAATTTTGTAACGTCTCCGATTACTATTATTGCCGGAGATTTAGCGTTATTTATACGGCAATCATCAGATAAATTTTTCAGAGTTGAGCGTATGGTTATTTTGTTTTTTGAATTTCCGCCTGATATAACGGCAGCCGGAGTATTTTCGGGTTTTCCGTATTTTATAAGTGAATTACATATACTTTCTATATTTGAAAGACCCATAAGAAAAATCAAAGTTCCGTGAAGTTTTGCCAATGTTTCCATATCTTCCGAAATACCGCTGTCCGATGTATGGCCCGTAATTACATGAAAGCTTCTGCTTAAGCCTCTGTGGGTTACTGGTATGCCTGCTTCTGCCGGTATTGCAATGGCGGATGTTATTCCGGGAACTGTATCAAAAGGTATGCCGTTTTCTGTTAACGCCGTTATTTCTTCACCGCCCCTGCCGAATACAAAGGGGTCTCCGCCCTTGAGACGGACAACGGTATTTCCTTCGAAAGCTTTTTTAACAAGTATATCATTTATTTTATCCTGTTTTATATAATCATGGCCTCCGCGTTTTCCGACATATATTTTTTCACATGATTCTTTTGCAGTTTCCAAAAGTCCTTCGTCGATTAAATCATCATATATAATGACGTCTGCGTTTTGTACATAAGTCAGCCCTTTTACGGTTATAAGATCGGCTGACGAACATCCTGCGCCTACAATATGTACGAAGCCGTTGCTTTTTATATTTTCGCCGTTGTATTTCTTTAAAAGGCTTTCTATATATCCGTGTTCGGGTATTCCGTTTACGGAAAGACATTTTGATAAACACTCTTTTAAAAATTTTTTTCGATTTTTGCTGTCGGCAATATATTGTTTTGATAAAGGTCTTATGCTTTCCATAAAATCCAGAATACTTTCTATATCCGACGGAGTGTTTTTTTCAAGAATGTTTCTGTAATAAACAGATAAATCGGGACTTATCCCACCGCTTGTTATTCCTATAGACAGACTTCCTTTTTTAAAAAGAGACGGGAATATAAAACTGCAATCATCTTTTGAATCGACTGCGTTTACGGGAATGTTTTTTTCACGGCACAGTATCGATATAGTGTGATTAAGAGACGGGTCATCGGTAGCCGCAATTACAAAAAAATTATTTTCTATATCCGTCGGAGAAAAAATTCTGTTGTATATAAAAAGATTTTTATATTTTATATCATATATTTCATCGCAAACATCTTTTGCGATAACATTAATAACAGGGGAGTACGGAATAAGTTTTTTGATTTTTCTTGCCGCAACTGATCCTCCGCCGACGATAAGACAGTTTTTGTTTTCTATATCTGTAAAAAACGGAAAATATCCCATACAAATCACCTCTTATTTTTCATAAAGTATGTCAGCCATTTTTTCATACGCTTCTCCCCATCTTTCATTTGGCTTTAGATTATATAAATATGGGTCGAGAACATAATAGTTGCCGTTTTTTACGGCGCTCAGAGACTGCCATGCGGGATTGGAAGTAAACAGATGGTCTATATTTGCTATGGCCGCTTCTTTATCGGTACCCTGCGGAGTAACGAAAATATAGTCGGGATCTGCCTGTAATATTGCCTCAAGGCTCAGACTTTCCGAGAGAGCTGCGTTTCCGTCCGCTATATTTATACATCCGAGATCGGAAAGAATTTCTCCGCATACGTTTCCTTCGCTTCCTTTTGCCGTTACGCTCGAAGCCGATGTGCGTAAATAGAGTACTTCGGGAGAACTTCCGTCAGCCTTTTTTACGGCGTTTGCTATTTGCTGCTGAACATCAAGACCGTTTGCTTTATACAAATCTTTTCTTCCTGTTATATCGGTACAAATATTAAGCATATCGAGATAGTCGTCAAAACCTGTTACATCAAAATAAGCGCATGGTATACCGAGGCTTTCAAAAGTTTCCATGAGATCGAGATTGGATGATGTTTTTACGCTTCCTATTATAAAGTCCGGTTCGGCGCTTAAAATAGACTCGAGATTGGGCTCTTTAACCTTTCCCGTGTTTATAACATTATCGGGCAAGTCAAGATTAAGGGACGCCCAAGAGTCGTCGCATGCGCCTGTTACCGTACCGCCTGAAAGCAGCCATATATCTGTAAAAGAGCCTATGAGAGTTACAACGCTTTTAGGCGAGCTTACAGAGACTTCCCTGCCTAAGTCATCGGTAAAAGTATATTCTGCCTGAGCGATTTGAGCGCTTTCGATATTATTGTCAGAAGACTTGGCAGTACAACCCGTCATTATAATACCGATAAAGACAAATGGTAATAATTTTTTACAAAAGTTTTTTTTCAATTTTTTGTCCTCCTTTTATTGGGCTAATTATAAAAGTGTACGATATTTAGACGTTAATTTCAAGAACTATATAAATTGTTTATTATATAGAGCAAATTTATATTTGCATTTATAGATAGTGTGAAATCAAAAATAATGAATATAAAAGACTTAAATGAACCAAAATAAATTTGGGTGATTTATTTTGGAAAGAAAACAAAAAACAATTTTTATAGGGCTTATAACAGGACTGGCAAACGGACTGTTTGGTTCGGGAGGGGGAACTGTTGTTGTGCCGTGTATGGAAAAATATTTGGATATAGACGCGCATAAGTCTCATGCAACGGCAATAGCTATAATACTGCCGCTTTCTGTTTTATCGGCGATAATATATTTGTTCAAGGCGGATATTCCGTGGATTGAGACAATAGCGGTTTCTGTCGGCGGCATTATAGGTGGATTTATAGGAGCTAAACTATTAAATAAAATTTCGGGAAGGTGGCTCCATATTATATTCGGAGCCGCTATGCTGATGGCGGCGGTGAGGATGTTTATATGATGAATGTGGTCTTATTGGCAGTTATAGGATTGTTGTCGGGAATTATAAGCGGAATGGGAGTAGGAGGAGGAACGATACTTATACCTGCGCTTGTCATGATGACGGATATAAGTCAACAGGGAATACAGGGGATAAATCTTATATATTTTATACCAACGGCAGTGATAGCGCTTATAACACATGTAAAAAGCGGAAATGTTGAAAAAAAGGTTGTAGAGCCGATAGTTATATATGGTATAGTTGGCGCTGTTATAGGATCTTTAGCGGCAATAAGTATTGATTCAGATATGCTTAGAAAAATATTTGCGGTATTTCTTGTTTTTATGGGAATAGGTGAATTAAGAAAAAAATAATTGTAATATACTTCGTATATAACTATAATGTATACAGTAATAATTTATAGTTTGGAGAGGTGTATTGTGTTTGAAATATTAAAATCTTTAATTTTCGGTATAGTGGAAGGAATAACGGAGTGGCTTCCCATAAGCAGTACCGGACATCTGATATTGCTTGAAGAATTTTTGCCGATGAATGTTACAAAGGAATTCTGGGATATGTTCGAAGTTGTTATACAGCTTGGAGCTATACTTGCGGTTGTGCTGATTTTTTGGCATAAGATTTTTCCTTTCAAAAAAACAAAAGGCCGAGTAAGGGTAGACATGGAAAAGATAGACATGTGGCTTAAAATAGCTGTTGCGTGTATACCTGCGGCAGTTGTAGGCTTGTTATTTGACGATAAGATAAACGAACTTTTTTATAACTCCACAACTGTCGGAATAATGCTTATTATATTCGGTATAGCATTTATAATTATTGAAAATAAAAACAGAGGTGTAAGGCCCAGAGTAAGACGCTTAAGTGATATTACATACAGAACGGCCATTGTAATAGGATTATTCCAGCTGATAGCCGCGGTATTTCCGGGAACATCAAGATCGGGAGCAACTATTGTAGGCGCTCTGCTTATAGGCGTATCAAGAACTGTTGCCGCGGAATTTACATTCTTTTTGGCAATACCGGTAATGTTCGGAGCCAGCTTGCTGAAACTTGTTAAGTTCGGTTTATCGTTTACGGGTATGGAAGTTGCTATACTATTAGTCGGTATGATATCCGCGTTTATAGTTTCTGTTATTGTAATAAGATTTTTAATGGCTTATATTAAAAAGCATGATTTTAAAGTGTTCGGATGGTATAGAATTGTTTTGGGAGTTATTGTACTTTTATATTTTGGATTGGCAAAATAACTTAGGGACGGATATTAAAGGATATCCGTCTTTTCTATTTGGACAAATTTGATTTTTTCCCGGAATGATATGATAAAGCAGGGGGAGAAAAATAAAAAAGCTCCGATAAATCGAAGCTTTTAAAAATGCGGTTAACAGGGCTTGAACCTGCACTCTTTCGAACCGGATTCTAAGTCCGGCGCGTCTACCAATTCCGCCATAACCGCTTATTTAAGACAACAAAAGCAAGCTATCAGCTTGCCCGATAAACATAAGTGCCTAAAGTTCCCGAGAAAGGAAACTGATATAGGGACATTATTTATATTCCTATTATAAAATATACGGCAAAGCTTTTCAACAGCTTTGCCGTATTTTTTTATGAACCAGGAGGGATTCGAACCCCCGACCCACGGCTTAGAAGGCCGTTGCTCTATCCAACTGAGCTACTGATCCATATTTAAAACATAATAAAAGCGGGTGAAGAGAATCGAACTCTCGTGTTCAGCTTGGAAGGCTGACGTTCTACCATTGAACTACACCCGCACTGTTTATTGGTTGCTTTGTCAATCAACAATACTTATTATATTCATATAGGTGCTTTTTGTCAACACTTTTTTGAAAAAATTTTTAAAAAATTATCAATTGGCTAAAAAAGCCTGTAATTTAGGGCTTTTAGGAGCAAAATCATTTAAGAAATTTATCTTCACTATGATATGCTTGAGCATCGGATATAATAAATTGATTTATTTTATTATATCGGAACTATAGCTTTAAGTAGAAATCTATTACCCATGTAGCTTTTTAGTGGTATCATGAACAAACAAATTAGTATAAAAGATATGATGAATTTTAAAATCAATAGCACTAATTAATGATATTATATTGATTTTTTTAGTATGTTGTACTAGAATATCTAACTGCAAAAAGAAATTTAATGTATTATTAATCGGAGGTAATTAATGTGAGGCTGGATTTGACTGAAGGAAGTCCTTTTAAGCTTATACTTAAATTTTCACTTCCCATACTTATAGGTAATATATTTCAGCAGCTTTATAATATGGCGGATACAATAATCGTAGGCCATACCGTATCGTCTGACGCGATGTCCGGGGTAGGATGTACATCGTCTATCAGTTTCCTTATATTGGGACTTGTTTGGGGACTTACATCGGGATTCGGAGTAAGAACGAGCCAGTTTTTCGGAGCAAGAGATGAAAATGGATTAAGAAGAAGTATCGCGGTATCGTTTGAACTATGCTTAGTAATGACGGCGCTTCTTACGGCGATTTCGGTTCCGCTTGCAGGCCCTTTGCTTAAAGCAATGAATACGCCGGAAAGCTATTATGAATATGCCTACTATTATCTTGTTACGATATTTTGGGGAATAGGAGCAACTATTTTATATAATATAGCCGCAAATACACTTAGGGCGGTTGGAGACAGCAGGACGCCTCTTTTTTGCCTTGTGTTTTCGGCAGTATTAAATGTAATACTTGACTTTGTTTGTATAGTAGGTTTTGATATGACGTATATAGGAGCGGGATTCGCAACGGTTGTCAGCCAGTTTATATCAGGCGCTGTGTGTATAGCCTATATGTTTAAGGCATACCCTGCTCTTAGGTTGCATAAGTCAGATTGGAAAATTGACTTAAATATGATAAAGGGACATATATATGTCGGACTCCCTATGGCTCTTCAGTTTTCCATAACCGCTGTCGGTTGTATATTCCAACAGACGGCGCTTAACGGACTTAACAGTTCCATGCCGGGCGTTGTAACAGGATATACGGCGGCTACAAAAATAGATAATATAGCAAACCAGACATTTAACTCACTGGGAACGGCATGCGCTACATATGCCGGACAGAATTACGGAGCGAAAAAATTCGACAGAATAAAAGACGGCGTCTTTGCCTCAATGGTATATTGTATTATATCGTGGGGATTGGGACTTGCTTTCTGCCTTGGATTGGGTGTTCCCATGACCGGACTTTTCTTAAACGGCGCAAGCGGAGAGGCTGCGGCATACTATTCTGAAATGATAAACTATTCGATGGAGTTTCTTATTTATCAGAGTATTTTTTATCCGTGCCTCGGAATAATATTTATTTACAGGAATACCCTGCAGGGAATAGGAAAATCAGCGGTAACAACCATAGCAGGTGTAACGGAACTTGCAGGAAGATCGGTTACGGCGTTTATACTCGTCAAATACATAGGGTATGTCGGAGTATGTCTTTCAAACCCTATCGCATGGGTTGCAGCTGATATTTTTCTTTTAGCTACATATTACATTACTATGAGAAAGTATAAGGAAAAAGGAGAGTACAGCATTAAATCGCTGTTGTTGCGAAAAAAGCAACTGAATTAAGAACAAAATAAAAAAATCAAAATTAACCGTTTGTTTTTGTTATATGACAACGTCAATATATAAAGCAGACGGTTATTTTTATTGGATTAATCGGAGATAATATAATGTTGAAAAATAATAGATTTGTGTATTGAATGGAAATCGGTAAGTATTTAGATTATTACTTTAGTGTAGAAGACTGCGAAGCAGGCTTTAACAACCGCCCGCTCTGCGGGTGAGATTAAAGCTTAAGCAAAAAGCATCGTCCTTGATGTAAAATAAAGGAGTTCAAGCCTAAATATTTTATAAAAGAAAGGACGATGCTTTTATGGCAAACAGTTTAGCACACACAAAATGGGTATGCAAGTATCATATTGTATTTACACCAAAGTATAGGAGAAAAATAATATATTACGAATTGAGAGAAGATATTCAAAAAATAATAAAAGATTTATGTAAATGGAAAGGCGTAGAAATTATAGAAGGTCATATGATGCCGGATCATATCCATCTACTGGTAGAGATTCCGCCGAAAATGAGCGTCTCGCAATTTATGGGATACTTAAAAGGGAAAAGTGCGATGATGATATTCAATAATCATGCAAACCTAAAATATAAATTCGGCAATAGAAATTTCTGGGCAACAGGATATTATGTGAGTACTGTCGGATTAAATACAGCAACAATTCAAAAATATATTAGAGAACAGGAAAAACAAGATCAAATAGAAGACAAGCTGAATACAAAAGAGTATGAAGACCCTTTTAAGGGTAGCAGATAATCATACCACCGAGGCTTGAACGAAGTGAAAGCCAGCGTCATTAAGGCGCTGGCTCTTAATAAGCCCTTATAGGGCTAGTGCAAACCACGTCTTTTAGGCGTGGTTATGATTTTTTAAAAGATGTTTACGATGTTGATTAAAATAATATCTATTATTTATTATTTCCATTAAAAATATCGGCTTTTGTTTTCAAAAACCGTAAAATTTGGTATACTAAACCTATCTATGTTTTCGGAGTGGTAATATGGAGTTTTTTAATGAGCTTTATATAGGTAATGACATATCGGATATCGGTGTAATTGTATATATGCTGAAAAACGGAAAGGAGCCGGCAGGCATATTTTGTATATGCAAGAAGAATAACGGCGGAAAATTTATGTATGAAATTATGAGTTCCAAGGAGCTTTTAAAAGAAAGAAACAGAGATAAATATACCGTTTACGGAATTGCCGGCGGTAAATACGAGGCGTTTGAACTTCTGAGATATATGTTGGAGGACAGACATGAATTTTAAAAGGATTATACTGTTTATATCAGCGATATCACTGATAGTTATGACTCTTTTAAATGCGGTTTCCTTGGCTGTTTTCGGAAATATGGAATATTATAGGAAAGAGTTTGAAAAACATACTGTTACCGATAATATAGACATGGATATGGATGACATAATGTATGTGATGGACGAGCTTATGGCTTACCTTAACGGAGACAGAGAAAATTTGGAGAATATTATTACCGAAGTGAACGGAGAAACCCGTGATTTTTTCAGTCAGAGAGAAAAAATACACATGGAGGATTGCAAAGTAATATTCGATGCGGCATTTAAAATAAGGACTGCGTCTACTATTATATTTTATAGTTTCCGTACTGCTGTTAATAGCCATGAAGGGCATGGATGTCGGAAAGTTATTATTATATGCCGGTATAATATCGATTGTCGTAATTGCTGCGGCAGCTGTTATCGCCGTTGCGGCGGCAATTGATTTTAACAGGTGTTTTGTGATTTTTCATAAATTGTTTTTCGATAACGACCTTTGGCTGCTTGACCCCGAAAAGGATATGATTATAAATATTCTTGTAGAACCGTTCTTTGCCGATATGGCGCTTAAAATAGCAGGTTATTGTTCCGCTGTTCTTGCTGTCTTAGTCGGCAGTGGCGCGTGTGTGTATATTACTGATAAAAAGAGGAGAAATATATGACGGCTGTACTGAAAGTATTGAAAATAGTTGGTAAGGTAATACTATGGGTATTGGCTGCTATTTTCATTATGATTGTTGCGGCGCTTGTATGTCCTGTTTCATATGATATAAACGGGAAAAAGTATGATAAGACTGAATTTTTGGCAAAGGTCAAACTATTTTTCGGACTTATAACCCTAAATTTAAGTTATGATGAAAACGAATTTGAAACGATTATAAAAATATTAGGGAAAACAATAGGTTTATCGGAAAAAGAAAATGTTTCCGAGACAAAAGAAGATAAATCGGAAACAGAAGAATTAAATGAGAAAGCGGCAAAAGAACATTCAAAAGCTGTCGTAATAAAGCAGAGTAAGGAATTTTCCGAAAAAAAGGAAGAATATAAAGCGGCTGAAAAACAAAAAAAACCGAATACCGTTATATCCGAGCCGACAAAAAAATTTGATGAAAACGAAGTAAGGAAAATAAAACTCGAAGACATTAAAGAACCGAAGTGCAGCTTGGAAAGCGCCGAAGTAAAAGTCAGACGTATAAAAATGTCCGAGGATTTTGCGGAAGAAGAGGAGAAATTTTCCGAGGAGCATGAAAAACTGGACTTTAATTACTTTAAGAAAATGCCTAAAGCGGAAAGAAAAAAACTGATTAACGCTGTATTTAAACTTATAAAATCAATATTGAGAAGCGTTAAACCAAAAGATTTTTATGCGAAGGGAACAATAGGTCTTTCGGATCCGGCAATGACGGGTCAGATTGTAGGGGCGCTTTGGGCGCTTAACGGAATTTTGAATAAAAAAATCGAAGCGGAAGCTTCCTTTGAAAAAGAAATTATTAATGGTGAAATAGGCATTAGGGGAAGAATAGTTCCAGCAATGATGCTTTTATATATTTTAAGATTCATAACTGTTAAACCGGTTAGGAAAATAATTATTTTATTGGTAAAGGGTGATTGATATGGAAAACGGAATAGGAAATAACCTTGAAATATTAATGGACAAGATGGATAATTTTGTTTCATCAAAAACAGTTGTCGGAGAACCCGTAGTAGTAGGCGAAGTAACGCTTATACCGCTTGTAGACGTGTCTGTCGGCGTGGGAGCAGGCGGTGCAAATAACGGAGCAGGCGGCGGAGGTCTGGGGGCAAAAATAATGCCCAGCGCAGTTATTGCGATTTCCAACGGAACGGTGCAGTTGGTAAACATAAAAAATCAGGACGCAGTAAGTAAACTGATTGATATGGCTCCGGGTATAGCCGCTAAACTTAACTTCGGTTCCGCTTTCGGTAAAAAAGAAGAAAAGGAAGAAAAAACCGTAAAGTTTGAGGAAAAGACGGTTGTAGAGGATTAAGTTTATGACTCTTATAGAATATTTTGATAAGGATACTATAAAAAATATACTTGCCGTGCTGACGCTGAAGCCCGAAAGAGTTGTATACATTTATGACAGTGCAATAACGGACGGAAGATATTTCGACGCATTAAAAAAGTGTTTTAGAAAACACATACCTCATATAAAACTTGAAAAAGTTGCCGTTGATATAAACAGTGTTCAGGATATTTATGAAAAAACCTGCGCGGTAATAGATAAATACGGCGAGTGCGCAATGGAAATGACCGGCGGCAGCGAACTGATGATGATAGGCGGACATAAGGCCGGCGTTGAGAAGAAAGCGAAAATATATTATACTGACATTGCCGCAGGTAAAATAAAGGATATAGACGATCCCGAATTTGTATTGGATACCGCAAGGCTTACGCTGGAGGATTTTGTTGATGCAAAAGGAGCGGCATTTGTCGGTGAATCCCATATGGAACCTGATGAAAAAAACTATGAAGACATATTGGAAATGTGCCGATATATTTTCAAAAACCTGAGGGACTGGAGTTATACATGCGGATATATTCAGGCGGCAAGGTCCGTAAGTGAAGCGGGACTTCATTTTTCGGCAAACATACCGTTTCTTCATAAAGACGGAAAAAGGTATAAACCCGAGAGAAAAATGATGGAAATGTTTGAGAAGAACGGTTTTATAAGAGAACTGAGCATGAACGCCAACAGGATAAGCTTTACTTACAGTTATCCCGAGGCGAAAACATATCTTTCTACATATGGTCTGTGGCTTGAAATGTACGTATTCATAAGCGCGAAAAAGATTAATCGGTTTTCCGATGTTAAATTGGGAACAATGATAGACTGGGACGCCTATGATGATGTGTCAATGGCGGGAAACGAGATAGATGTTATTATTATGGAGAATTCCATACCGGTATTCATATCATGCAAACTGAGGCGTATCGCAACTCCCGATATAAATGAACTGTATATACAGAGAAAGAGATTGGGAGGATGGTTTTCCAAGGGAGTTATAGTTACATCGGGCGATGACAAAATAAAAAATACGGGAACATTTAAAAAAGCGGAAGAGTTTGGTATAATAGTTTTTGACAGAAAAGATATAAAAAGCCGCGATTTTGGGGAACGTCTTTACAAAGAGATTTCAGGACAGGATATAGTTGCCTTGAAATGGCAGAGAGTATAAGACATATAGGCGGAAAACAAGGGGAAAAGAGGAAAAAGTTATGAGTATACAAAATGATAAAGAAAAAGTGCCTTTTTATTGCAGCTGGATATTTATTGCCATAGTCTGCCTTTTACTGTGGCCTTTAGGAGCTGTATTAATGTGGAAAAGAGGACAGTACAGCAGAAAAACATGTCTTAACTTAGGAAAGATAGCTATGGTTTTCGGCGTTATTTTTATGGGAGGAGCAGTTGCCATAGCAATATTCGCAGGTGAAGATTATATGGTGTTCTGTGGTATTTACGGCATTTTAGGTGCAATATTTGCCAGAATGGGTTATGAAGCTTATAAAAAGGCAAATGTATACAGAAAAATAATTTTTGAGGTTGAGGACGAGGGAACTCTGATGATACCGATGCTTGCCGATGAGATAGGTATGCCGGAGGTAGACATACTTAAAAATCTCGATATTATGTTTAAGAAGAACCTTCTTCCCGAATATGAGCTTACAAGGAATAACAAAAAATTAGTAAAAAAATAAACGGTGAAAAGTCCTGAGCATATATACGTTGCCGATTACAAAATCGAATTATTATAAACGTATGTATGTCGGGGCTTTTTTATCGCCTGAAAATATGTATAAGCTTAAACTATAATTAAAACGTACGACGTTCGTTGACTTTTAAATTTTGCTTTAGTATAATAACGACGTTAAAAAGAAAGGGAGCGATACTGATGAAAAGAAAATTGCTGATTTTGGCGGCGGCTTTGGTTATAGCGGTTTCGGCGGTCGGCTGCGGTAAAGATGAAGATAAGACTGACGCTGAAGGAAGTCAGCAGACGGAACAAAACACAAATGACGGAAGCGCTTCCGATACTTCCGATGAGGATTTTACAAAGATAACATCTGAAGAAATCGACGCTATGGCAGATAATGAATTTTATGCTGCCAATGCTTCCGGAGTTGAAATAACCGATATTTATGTAGCGGTAACAGGAGCGGGAGATTGGGGAGAAAATCTTTTATCATCACCAATAGCGGACGGAACAAAGGTAAAACTTTCTTTGGATAATCCCGATTTTGAGGCTTCGTATGATATTTGTGTAGTAGACGCAAACTCCAATACAACGGAGTACTATAACTTTGATATGAAATCAACCGTACAGGTAACGTTCTATGAAAACGCACAGTGCGATGTGTCCACAATTTAAAAAAGAGTGAAAAAAATGACTTTGATTTTTAAATCAAAGTCATTTTCAGTATTATACGTTAAATCGGAATAAAACAACGTCTCCGTCTTTTACAACATATTCTTTTCCTTCGGATCTTACAAGTCCCTGCTCTTTTGCGGCATTATATGAACCAAGACGCATAAGGTCATCATAAGATACGACTTCTGCTCTGATAAAGCCTCTTTCAAAATCACTGTGTATTTTGCCTGCCGCACCCGGAGCTTTGGTTCCTTTTGTGATAGTCCATGCTCTTGACTCTGTGGGACCTGCCGTTAAATAGCTGATAAGTCCGAGAAGTTTATAACTGGCTGATATAAGCCTGTCAAGTCCGCTTGCCGACACGCCCATATCCGCAAGAAATTCTTTTTTCTCATCTTCGTCAAGTTCGGCGATTTCCTCTTCTATTTTCGCACATAAAACAAACACTTCAGAGCCTTCGTTTTCAGCGTATTCTCTTACTTTTTTTACATAATCGTTTTCTGCGCCGTCGTCTGCAAGATCGTCTTCGCACACGTTTGCAGCGTAAAGAACCGGTTTTGATGTAAGCAGAGTAAGGCTGTCTACAAAAGCTTTATCGTCGGGATCGTCAAATTCAACAAGACGCGCTGATTTTCCGCCTTCAAGTTCGGTTTTTAATTTTTCGAGAATTACAAGCTCTTTTCTGAGACTTTTATCTCCCTGAGCGGCTTTGGTTGTCTTTGCAATCCTTCTTTCAAGTATTTCCAAGTCTGAGAAAATCAGTTCCAGATTTATTGTTTCTATATCTCTGACGGGGTCTACGGAACCGTCGACATGTACAACGTTTGAATCGTCGAAACAGCGTACAACATGTACGATTGCGTCAACCTCTCTTATGTGGGAGAGAAATTTATTTCCGAGACCTTCTCCTTTGCTTGCGCCTTTAACAAGACCGGCAATATCAACAAATTCAATAACAGCAGGCGTTATTTTAGCCGAGTTATATAATTTTGCAAGATTGTTAACACGTTCATCGGGTACGGCAACTATGCCGACGTTGGGATCGATTGTACAGAACGGATAGTTAGCGGCTTCGGCCTTTCCGGAAGTCATAGAATTAAAAAGGGTACTCTTTCCGACGTTGGGAAGCCCTACGATTCCTAATTTCATATTTTGTTTCGTCCTTTCATTGTTCATATTGCGCCGAAATAACGGCACGATTAATTACAAGTATATCACAAATTTCACCGAGTACAAATATATTTTGAAATATAAAGAAGGTCAAGTGAATATATTACATTTAGGGAAATATGAAGGTTATACTAAGGAGGAGACGTTTTGAAAAGGTGGGGATTTAATTACAGGCTGTTTTTCAAAAAAAATATGACGGGATTGACTGTGCTGGCGCTTTTCGGAGCGTCGGCGGCAGTATGGGATAACGATTTGTTTTTAAAAAGCATAGCGCTGTCGGAAATAATGCCGAAAAGAACGGTAACAATTTCGACTCTTTCACAAATTTATGCTTCGGAACACGAAAGCAAAATAAGTATTGAAAAGAAAAACGGTAAAACTCCGCAAAAAGAACAGACAAAACCTGTGGAGATTGACCCCGGAGAGCTGTTTGTAATGACAGACGAAGAAAAGAAAAATTTTTCGGATGTTAATTATTTAAAGAAAAATATGTTTATAGTAGACTCCAGAACAGATATAAGAGAGGGAGATATAAACGGTGAGAAGTTTATTAACATGGATTTTTCTATAAATAAAGAAACCGATGGGCCGAAAATACTTATATTCCATACTCACTCACATGAAAAATTTGCAGACAGCGATCCATCCATGGGGAATAAAGGAGGAATTGTAGGCGCAGGCGAATATCTGAAAGAATTGTTGGAAAACAAGTACGGAATAGAGACAATGCATTGTACGGAAAGTTTTGACTATGTGGATTCCAAAATGACGACTACAGGAGCTTATGAGAGGATGGAACCGGTCATTGAAAAAATATTGGCGGAAAATCCGTCCATTGAAATAGCGATAGATCTTCACAGGGACGGATTGGGCGATGAGACTAAAAAACTTGTAACGGAGATAAACGGAAAGCCGACCGCACAGATTATGTTTTTTAACGGCTTATGTAAAATATATGAAAATGATAATCTTGTACCGACAGCAGGATTGGATAATCCTTATTTGGAACAAAATCTTGCATTCAGCTTTACAATGAAATATGCCGCCGATAAAATGTATCCGGGCTATGCCAGAAAAAATTATCTTAATGCCTACAGATACAGCCTTAATATGCTTCCCAAGTCTCTGCTTGTCGAAGTGGGGGCACAGACAAACACACAGCAGGAGGCAATGAATGCAATGGAGCCTTTGGCTGAAATACTTGTAAACGTAATAAATAAAAATACATAATTACCATACGATTGTGGGAACAATGAATATATGTTATTCAGATTTGTTTTATATGGACTGCTGGGCTGGGGACTGGAAATTTTATGGACAGGCATAAACAGCGTAAGAAACGGTGATAGGACTCTGAGAGGAACGTCTTCGCTATGGATGTTTCCGATATACGGCATGGGAGTACTGTTGGAGCCGATAATTAATCTTCTTACGATGCTTCCGTGGGCAATCAGAGGAGGTACGTATATGCTCTGCATTTTTATAGCGGAGTATGTCTTCGGACGCATTTTAAAAAAATATTCCGCCTGTCCGTGGGATTACAGTTCAAGCGCATATTCTATACAGGACGTTATCAGGCTTGATTACGCTCCGTTGTGGTTTACGGTCGGTCTGGTTTATGAATGGGTATACAAAACTATTTTAATAAATATTTAAAATTTGACCTCTTTTAATTGTCGGATTTTATATTATAATAGATACAGTCCGCAGCTGCGGCTAGGATTGAATGATATCCGTATGGAAAGGGGAGGTAGTATGCCTGCTGATAATCCCGACGGCAAGAAAAATAAAAATAAAGACAGAAAAGTACTGCTTGTATTGGCTATAGCGGCGCTTTTATTTACATTGGCTTTAAATTATTTTATTGGGAAAAGAAATTCGGCAAGCGTATCGGAAGTAAAATACAGTGAGTTTATTACGATGCTTGACGAGGGAAAAGTCGAAGAGGTCGAGTTTAAAAATTCGACAATAACGTTTACTCTTAAGGAAGATAAGGAGAATAAAAAGGGAGAAAAAGATAAGTATACAACAGGGTATATAAACAATCCGGAGCTTCTTAAAAAGCTTGACGAAAATAACGTCGTATACGACGCACCGCCGAATAATACAAATCCGTTACTCATCTTTTTCGTAGAATTTGTATTTCCTCTTGTATTTTTCTATTTGGCAATTATGCTTATAGTAAAATTTGCCATGGGACGAATGGGCGGAGGATTCGGAAAAAGCAACGCTAAAATGTATATGGAAAAAGAAACCGGAATAACATTTGCAGACGTTGCGGGAGAGGAAGAAGCGAAGGAGTCTCTGAAAGAAATAGTGGACTTTTTGCATAGACCTGAAAAGTATACCGAAATAGGAGCAAAACTTCCGAGAGGAGCATTGCTTGTAGGACCTCCGGGAACAGGAAAAACTTTACTGGCAAAGGCGGTTGCAGGCGAAGCAAATGTTCCGTTTTATTCTCTCAGCGGCTCCAGTTTTGTTGAGATGTTTGTCGGCGTCGGAGCTTCCAGAGTAAGGGATCTGTTTAAAGACGCTTTGGAAAATTCACCGTGTATAATTTTTATTGACGAAATAGACGCAATAGGAAAAAGCAGAGACAATACATTGGGAAGCAACGATGAGAGAGAACAGACATTGAACCAGTTGCTCAGCGAAATGGACGGGTTTGACATTACAAAGGGAATAGTTGTAATAGGAGCTACGAACAGACCTGAGGTACTTGATGAGGCGTTACTTAGACCGGGAAGATTTGACAGAAGAATAATAGTCGATAAACCCGATCTTAAAGGGCGAGAAGATATTCTGAAAGTACATTTGAAAAATGTTAAAACAGATGAAAATATTAACTTTAAACAAATAGCGCTCGGCACCTCGGGCTGCTCCGGCGCAGACATAGCGAACATGGTAAACGAAGCCGCACTGAAAGCCGTAAGAGAAGGAAGAGAAACGGTTAATCAGGACGACCTTATGGAAGCTATTGAACTTGTTATAGCCGGCAAGGAAAAGAAAGACAGAATAATGACGCAGAAAGAGAGAAAAATTGTCGCATATCATGAGGTTGGACATGCGCTTGCTATAGCTAAACAGAAAAATACTCAGCCTGTTCAGAAAATAACCATTATTCCGAGAACAATGGGTTCGCTCGGATATACGATGCAGATGCCGGAGGAAGAACGTTATCTTATGACAAAAGATGAGATAACCGAAGAAATCGTAACCTTGCTTGCAGGAAGAGCGGCGGAAGAGCTTATATTTAACACTGTAACAACAGGAGCGGCGAACGATATAGAAAGGGCTACGGAACTGGCAAGGGCAATGGTTACACGATTGGGAATGAGCGATGAATTTGATATGATGGCTCTTGAAAAGGAATCCAATAGATACCTTAACGGAAATACAGTTATGACATGCTCCGATAATACGGGAAGCAGAGCGGACGCAGAAATCCTAAACATAATAAAAAGCTGTCATAAAAAGGCTGCCGATATATTAAAGGAAAATACAGAGGAATTGCATAGAATAGCGGAATTTCTCATAGAAAAAGAAACTATATCAGGCGAAGAGTTTATGGAAATTTTAAATCAAACGGATAAACGGAACAATAATATAGATTAATATAAAAAACTTAGTTTAAGGAAGCGAAAATTACTCGACAATAAGTAATACGCTTCCTTATTTTTATATATAATTGAATAGTCGGTATGAGAACGCTTTTACATAACAAAAAAGCGATTTTATATATGAAATTTTTCTTAAATACGCATTTTTTAGTGCAATATGCAGGTTTATGTTATATAATCATAATCAGATAATAATGTCTTTGACTATAAAAATATTAATATTGTTTTGGGGGGAAAAACAGATGAAGAAGTATGCAATTACAGCTCTTGCCGTAGCGTTGTGCATGTCTACGTCGACGGTCGGCTACGGAGCGGTATTTTCGGACATAGGAAGTAGCTTGAAATGGGCTGAGAGTTATATAAACAGCGTATATGAAAGCGGACTTATGGTGGGAGATTTTAAAAACGGTAAGCGTGTTTTCAGAGGAAATGAAAATATGACTTACTCCGAAGCGGCACAGCTTGTTTATTCCGCAGCGGTAAAATCGGGATTTGCAACAGACGTTACACAGATGAGTATAAACAGATATTCTCCCGAGATGGCCGGAGAAGGCATAGACGAATGGGCAAAAAAAGCGGTTGCTTTTTGCATGGAAAAGGGAATATTAAATTCTTATGACCTTACAAAGTTCAAGGAAAACGGAAATGATGTAAAAATAACAAGGGAGGACATGGCTGCATTTTTCGGAAGAGCTCTTGCTCTTAACTATTCCGTATCAACGGGAACTTCTTTGGCATTTAACGATACATGGAACATTTCGGCAACGGCAAAACCGTATGTCGAACTGCTGAATAAAATGGGAATTGTCAGCGGAGACAATAACAATAACTTTAATCCTAAAGCTAATATAACAAGGGCTGAGGTTTCGGTTATTGCTTCAAAGACATATGACCTTATGAAAAAGAAGATAGTAACAAATGAGGAGTCGGGTTATAAACAGACATCGGGAGTTGTGGTATCGGTATATGAATCAAACGGAACATGGGTGCTCAGACTTACGACATCAAATGGGGTAGCCGGTTTTGTGCTTACAAGCGCTACGCCCGTTTATAATAACGCAAGCAGTAATGTAGGACCGAGCGGTCTTGGTCTGGGGGATACGGTAACGGTATATCATGCTGACGCGTCGATAGCAAAAGTTGTGATTACAAAGGACGCTGTCGTTAATCCCGGTAATGTTAATAATCCACAGTATACTAACAGCTATAAGAATAAAGGAGAACTTATCAGCGCCGGAGAGTATAAGATAGGATTAAAAGACAAACACGGCGACAGGCTGTATTATACGGTTGCGGAAAACGCAAATATTACGCTTAACGGCAAAAAGGCAACACTCAGACAGCTTTCCGACCGTATAGAGGGAGACGCTCTTATTGAAGTAACAGTCGAAATGGATTCCGCAACACAGGAAGCAAAAGTTGTAGAGGCTGTTGAAGAAAAGTATAAGAGCAATACGGAAGGAAGAATAACAAACATAAACAGCAGGACAATAAGTATCAAAGCAGGCTCAAAAACATACAGATATGATTTGGCAGACAGTGTTTCCGTAAAATATAACGGAAGCTCTTCAAGTGTCGGAAAACTCAGAGACTATTTTGATGATTTGACAGGCAGCAGATACATAGATGTAGAGCTTACGCTTAACGATGATGACGAAGTTAAGAAAATAGAGGCTGAAGCAAGCAATTATAAAGAGGACGACGATAAAGAATACAGCGGAGAGATCAAGGAACTTGATAAGGACGAAATCAAAGTAGGTTCAAAGAAATATGATATTTCAGACGATGTAAGGGTAGATGTTACAATCGGAAGCGACGACATAGATGAAATAAAAGACCTTGTAGAAGCTTTTGAAAGCGATATGAAAATACGCGTCGATATTAAGGTTGAGGACAGCGAAGTTACAAGAATAGAAGGATATGTATACGAAATAGAAGGCGACCTTGAATTTATGACAGTAAGCAACGACAACTATCCGAGAGGAGAAATGGGACTGGAAGTCTCCGGATGGGATCAGGTTAAATTTGATTTCGATGAAGACACGAGAATAGATATTGACGGAACAGAGTACGATGACGTTAATATAAACAGCCTTAAAAAGCTTGTAAACGGAGACGGAGTTTCAAATGTAACGGTTAAGTTCGATGACGACGGAATAGCAACGTCTGTTAAAGACTGATAATAAAATACAATTCCGCATTCTTGCGGAATTGTATTTTTATGGAGGTAAAACTATGGATATGAAAAAAACAGCTGTTATAATTGCAATTACAGCCGCATTATCATGCACTGCTTTTGCAAATGATAAATTGTGCGCAGTAAATAATACAGGTGATAAAAATTCAGCGGTAATGGTTCCTCTAAGAGAAACGGCTGAAAAACTCGGTTATGATGTTAAATGGGACAGTGAAAAAAGAACTGCCGAGGTTATCGACGGAAGCATTAAAGCTTGGGCATGTGCTGATGTAAATAAATTTATCGGTGCAAGCGGATATGAATCTGAATTGAAATCAGGGGCGAAAATAGAAACTGAGAAAATGTATGTTCCTGAAGAGTTTTTCTTGCTGTACTTCTTTACAAAGGATGATAGTGGAAAAATTGTTAATTATGAACCGGATAATCCAAAAGTACGGTCAGAATTTGCCGCGCTTCAAAACGGGAATTGGATTGGGTTGACGAATGAACAGATGTTGGAAGATTTCGATTATCTTTATAAAACGCTTGATGAAAATTATCCGTATTTCGGAACATTAAAAAGAATGTACGGCGTTGATTTGAAGGAAGAGTATGAAAAAAGCAGAGCTTTAATAAGCCAATGTAAAACGGATGCAGAATTTTATTATATAATAGAAAAATTCGTTGATACAGCTAATATGGTCGGACATTTATCTACTATAACTCCTATGGAATACGACTGGTTTGTGGAAGGCTATAATGATATGGAAGGCATTCCGGAGGAAGAAATCGGAAAAATGAAACAGCTGGCGGACACATACGGAAACAAACTTTCACAGGAAAGCTATGATAATATGCAGAATATTTTTTGGCCTGTATATGATAAAGTGCAGAGCTGGTACAGCGCAGAAGAGAACGATACAGAAATGACAGAAGAGAAAACATATAGTAATGTTGAAACAAAAATAATAGAGGAAGGGAAAACGGCTTATATAAATATTAATAGCTTTGATATGTCCTGCTATGAAGAAGACAAGGAAAAACTGTTTGCTTTCTATAATGAGATAAAAGATTATGAAAATGTGATTTTTGACTTTACAATGAACGGCGGAGGAGGAATGGCATACTTTGATGATTTAATAGTTGCCCCTAATATTGATAAAACTCTTTCCACCGAGGCATACGGATTGGCAAAGGCAGGAAATCTTAACGAAAAATTTTATAAGGTATCCGAGTGGGACGATATTTCCACTATGCCCGAACTTCCGAAAATGAACAAGGAAGATTTAAAATGTATGGACGCAGTATCTCCGATACAGTATACTGTGGAGCCGCTGAATAATGAAAAAATGCTTAACGGAAAGCTATGGATTCTTGTCAGTGAAAATGTATTTTCATCCTCTGAATATGCCGCGATGTTTACAAAGGCAACCGGATTTGCTACTCTTGTCGGAACGAGAACAGGAGGAGACGGAATAGGCGTTGATCCGATACCTGTTGTCATGCCGAACAGCGGACTTATTGTAAGATACAGTCCTGTATACGGAGTATCTTATGACGGATCAGGAAGCCAAGAATTCGGTACAGAACCGGATATAATATCTCCTGATGGAGAGGACGCTTTAACTACATGCCTAAAAATTATAAATAACAAATAAAAAACAGCGGATAAATTTATCCGCTGTTTTTTATTAATCTCTGAATGTTATTTTTCCGTCGTCAATACTGTCGATAATAGCAAGAGACTCAACTCTTATTTTGTTTTCCTCACGAAGGAGACGACCGCCGCCCTGGAATCCTTTTTCGATTACAATACCGATTCCCTGAACGGTAGCGCCTGCCTGCTCGCAAAGATTTTTAAGAGCAAGGGCAGCTTTGCCGTTGGCAAGGAAGTCGTCAAGAATAACTATTTTATCTTCAGGGGAAAGATATTTTTTAGAAATCATAATAGGATATACCTTTTGTTTCGTAAATGAATATACTTCTCCGTGATATTTGTCAGGGTCAAGATTACGAGACTCGGTTTTCTTTGCAAAAACAACCGGTACGTTGTTAAAATACTGAGACGCAATAGCGGCTATGGCAATACCGGAGGATTCTATTGTTACTATTTTTGTAACTTCCACATCACTGAATATCCTGGCAAACTCTTTTCCTATTTCGTTCATAAAGGCAACGTCTATCTGATGATTGATAAAACTGTCTACTTTTACTATATCCGTTCCCATAGCGGTTCCGTCGGTCAATATTTTTTTCTTTAGCGCTTCCATGCTTATCCCCCTCGATTTATTTATATTAAATAAGTTTTTATAATATGTTTTGTAATATATTATCCCATTGGCACAAATATTGCAATTGTTTAAGTGCATAATATTTATTGATTTTTTTATTTTCTGTTGATATGATTGTCAAAAGGGGTGGATAAATATATGGACGAAAATGAAGTAAGAGTAATGATAGCATACAAAAAAGAAGGTAAAAAATCGGCGGATAGATTTGCGGAAATATATAAAAAGCTGTTTAAGGTTGAGTATGCCGAGGATATTATGAGATTTGAAGAAGCCTTAAAAGAGGCGGAACGGAGCGATATGACGCATATGCTTTACTTTACCGACGATGTTAACCTGATATTATCGAGCCTTGCAGATGAACTGGGAGGATACAGCCTTGAGATAACGGTTGACGATTTGCAAAAAGTACTGTCGCAAAATGCGCATGATATGCTTTGAAACATATAGTTAAAATATTATAAAATTCAAACATGGAGGTTATATCTATGTTTGATTTTTTATATAGAGGTCCGAAAGGACGAAATGATATTATTAAAACTACGGTGGAAGAGGAAGGCGAGAAATATCTTGAAAGCATTTATATGCTTAAAAACAGCTTTTATGTATCGTTTTTTGAGGAATGTATTAATTCAACTACAGCCGACGCCTATGAGTATTTTGCCGAACTTCGTGTAAACGGAAATATCTTCGGTGAAAATGTTTATGCCATGACAAAGGAGAAAGGCAGAAGATTTATAAAACTTATGGCAATACACCATTCCATAAAAATACTGAGGTGCAGACAGTGTGCGCTGAATGTAACTAAGACAAGAGAAATGTTATTTAATGCGTTTAATATGTGTGAACCCGAACAGAAAATGTTTGATTTGCTATATGCTTGTGCTGTTATGTATTCGGGCAACTTTGCGGAGATGTTTGCCTCGGCGGTTATGAGATATGTTTTCGGCAAAGACAAGTATGGAAGGCATACGATAGCTTTTATAGAAAATTTCTGTTATAATTCCTATGAAACTATGTTTAATTCATTTACAAAATATATGTCCCTGGAGCAGAGACTGCAAGGGGCTTGTTAGGAATAGAGGAGATAAAATGGGCTGGACCGATGAGCAGTTAAGCGCTATACATGAAAAAAACGGGAATATACTTGTTTCGGCGGCGGCAGGTTCCGGAAAGACGGCTGTGCTTGTGGAAAGAATAATCAAGTTGATAACAGATGAAACAAATCCCGTTGATATTGACAGACTGCTTGTCGTTACGTTTACGAAGGCGGCGGCTTCGGAAATGAAAGAACGTATAGGAGCAGCCGTTACGGAGGAACTTAAAAAAAATCCCGATTCTGTAAACCTTAAAAGGCAGGCTGTTCTTCTTAACCATGCCGACATAATGACTATACATTCGTTTTGTCTGAGCGTTGCTAGGGAAAACTATAACAGACTCGGAATAGACCCTGCCTTCAGAGTTGCCGATGAAACGGAAACTCTTCTTATAAAGGCGGAAATATTAGACAGACTGTTTGAGGAAAAATACGGTTCCGACGAACCCGAGGACTTTTTTTATTTAGTTGAAAACTACAGCGACGGAACAAGCGATGTAAAGCTGAGAGAACTTGTACTGAAAATATTTGAGTTTATGAGAAGTTATCCTAACCCGGAAGGCTGGATAGAAAAACAAAAACTTTCTTATAAAGACGGAGAGGATTATTGGTTTGATATGATGAAAAAGTATCTCCTGTTTTATATAGAAGGCGCTGTTGAGCTTACAAAAACAGCTGTTGAAACGGCGGAAATATCGGGGCCGGAGACGTATTTGCCTATGCTGTATGATGATTTAGAACAGTTGGAGGATATATACGGAAGCGCAAGCTTTGAGGAAATATGTTTAAAAATAAAAAACATAAAGTTTTCCGCACTGTCCAGAAAAAAATGCGAGTCCGAGACAAAAGAAAAAGTAAAATATTTAAGAGACAGAGTGAAAAAAATCATATCTTCCGTAAATACAAAATTTCTTATGAGAAATACCGATGAAATGAAAGAAGATATAAAAAAAGCCGGATTCGGTATATGCAGACTGCTTGACCTTGTCAAAGAATTTTCGGATATGTTCGATGAAGAAAAGAAAAGAAGAAGAATAGCCGATTACGGAGATTTGGAGCACTACTGTCTGAAAGCTCTTATAGACGGTTCTTACGATAATCCCGTAAAATCACAGGCGGCGGAGGAACTGACTTCAAAGTATGCCTATGTTATGACAGACGAATATCAGGACAGCAACGCCGTTCAGGAATTGATATTATCTCTTGTTTCGGGAGAAAGAAACAGATTTATGGTCGGAGACGTAAAACAGAGTATTTATAGCTTCAGATTGGCAAATCCGGATATTTTTGCCGAGAAATATAACACATATTCTCTTGAAAAGGGAGCAGAAAAAGAGAGAATAGACATGTTTAAAAATTTTAGAAGCAGAAAAGAAGTTCTGGACGGCATAAATTATATATTCATGCAGATTATGCAAAAAGAGTTGGGTGGAGTTGAATACGATAAAAACGCCATGCTGTATTACGGCGCGGATTATCCTATGTATACTGGAACTGCAACCGCAGGAGGAGCTGTGGAAATCGACGTTATAAATACGGATGACGACAGCGAAGATGACTACACAAATATTGAAAAAGAAATGAATTTTGTTGCGGATAGAATTAACAGTCTGATGTACGGTAAGGACAGGATGGAAGTATACGACCGTTCGACAAAATGTTACAGAGAGCTTAAGTTTAGCGATATTGTTATTATTATGAGAAACAAGACGCACGGAGCTGAGTTTGTAGAAATTTTGGAGTCGAAGGGAATACCTGCCTCAACGGAGTCTAACGTGGACTTTTTGGAGACGACGGAAGTTATGACAGCGTTAAGTTTCTTGAGGATAATAGACAATCCGAGACAGGATATACCGCTTGCCGCCGTTTTGCGCTCTCCTGTATACGGGTTGACTGCCGACGACTTGCTTACAATAAAAATAGAGAGCGGCGACGAGGAATATTGGGACTGCGTGCGTAATTATGACGAACGGGGAAACGATGAAAGAATAAAGAAAATACTTAACGGCTTTATTATTATGCTGAACAGATGGAGAGACATTTCCATAGACAGCAGTATTAATGACCTTATTTGGAGCGTATATACGGATACGGGATATTATGACTTAGCCGGAGTTTTGCCCGACGGGAAAACCAGACAGGATAATCTGATTAAGCTTGTAAAAAAGGCGACGGATTATGACAGCCTGAGTTTTAAAGGACTTTTTGACTTTATAAGATATATCGAACTTATAGATAAGAACAATGCTAAAATCGAAGGAGAAAACGGCGCGGTAGGAAACGGTGTGCGTATAATGACAATACATAAAAGCAAAGGTCTTGAGTTCCCCGTTGTATTTTTATCCGGGTGCGGAGGTCGTTTTAATAAAACGGATTTGAACGACAATGTAGTATTGCATAAAAATCTCGGAATAGGAAGCGAGTATATAGATACGGAAACGAGAGTCAAATACAATACTGTGCCGAAGGCGGTAATAACAGAAGCGATCTGGCAGGATCAGGCTGCCGAGGAAATAAGAGTTCTTTATGTAGCTATGACAAGAGCAAAGGAAAAGCTTATTATAACAGGCTGTTCGTCGCAAAGCGCGTCAAAAATATCGCTTTGGACAATGTTTGCGGAGAGCAGACAAATACTTATTCCTCCATTTGAAATATTATCAGCCGGATGCTATATGGATTGGATACTAATGACTGTAGCCAGACACAGGGACGGAGAATATTTAAGAGAACTGAGCGGAATAAGCAAAGCAGATAAAACAAACGGACTCTTTGATAATGATGCTTTGTTTGAACTTAATTTTGTAAACTATACGTCGGAAAATTACGAAAACATCGAAAAAGACAATGCAGAGAATGATAAACCGTTCACGGAAGAGGACGCGGCATTTTTGAAAGCCCAGATAGGAGCAAGGCTCGGCTGGGAGTACCCTTATAAAGCCGAGACGGAAATACCGGGAACAGTATCCGTTTCGGACGTAAAGAGGATAAGGGGAACAACATTGTCGCATACAGTAAAAAAACCGGATTTCTATACGGAAGAGAAGGGCCTTTCGGCTTCCGAGATAGGTACTGCGGTACATACTGTTTTTGAACATATGGATTTTTCAAAGGAGTATGATTATTTAAAAATAAAAGAACTCATAAAAGAATGTACGGAAATAGGATTGCTTACGGAAAAAGAGGCTTCGTCGGTGAGCATAAAAAAAATAGAAACCTTTGCAAAATCCCAATTGTACAGAAGAATATTAAACGCCGAAGCCGTATATAAGGAGGAAGCGTTTACAGCAGCTGTTACTCCCGAACAAATATATAAGCGTAAAGAATATGCGGATATGGATGAAAATATAATTCTGCACGGACGTATTGACTGCTATTTTATTGAAAACGGCAGCATAGTTATTGTAGACTATAAGACCGATCGCTATGATGAGGACAGTGACGAAAGTTTTAGAAACAGGTATGGCATACAAATGGAATTATATTCAAAGGCGTTGGAAAGCGTAACGGGTATGAAGGTTAAAGAATGCCTTATTTACTCAGTGGCGGCAGGAAAGACAATAAAAATAGACGTTTTATAAATGAGTTTATGTAGAAAAAGAGGCGAAAAGCCTCTTTTTTTAACTTTAACATCCCGAAATTTATGTTTTTGTGTTAGAATTAAGAATATCGAAAGAAAAAAGGATATGATTTGTAAAGAAAAAATTATATGATAAATTTGATGGTTTGTACTATGTACTATGTTAAGGGGGATATATATGGATAACAAAAAGTTTAATATACTTGTATGCGACGATGAAAAATCTATAGTTGACGCCATTGAAATATATTTAAAACAGGAAAACTATAATATTTTGAAGGCATATAACGGTGAAGAAGCTCTTAAGGTGCTTGAAAACAACGAGGTTCATCTAGTTATAATGGATATAATGATGCCGAAAATGGACGGACTGAAGGCGGTGGTTAAAATAAGAGAAACTCTTAATATACCTATAATAATGCTTTCAGCTAAGTCTGAGGACACCGACAAGATAATAGGATTAAATTTCGGAGCGGACGATTATATAACAAAGCCGTTTAATCCACTGGAGCTTATTGCTAGGGTCAAATCCCATATGAGAAGATATACTGCGCTCGGATCCATAGCGGAAAAGGGAAGCACTATAAAAATAGGGGATCTTGAGCTTGATAAAGATTCCAAAGAAGTAAGAGTAAACGGAGAGCCCGTAAAACTGACGGCTACGGAATACGGAATACTCCAGCTGCTTATGGAAAATGCGGGAAAAGTATTTTCAATTGACGAGATATATGAAAAGGTATGGAATGAACTTTCATTTGCACCGGAAAATACAGTTTCCGTACATATAAGAAGAATAAGGGAAAAAATAGAAATCAATCCTAAAGAACCGAAATATTTAAAGGTGGTGTGGGGCATTGGCTACAAAATTGAAAAAATCTAAGCTGTATTCGGCAAAGACAAAAATTTTAGCCATAATTCTTGTGTTATGCTCCGCGCTTGTTACATGTTTGAACCTTGTGTATGTTATGGATATGAGTTTTGAATCCGGACTGAGCTATAACAGCTATTTTGACACGGAAACATTCTATTCTCAGTACAGCCAATTGGTAAGAGACGTTGTAAATACAAAACTCGTATTTAAAAGCGAAGAAAATATAAAATCCGGAAATGCGCTTAATGAGGAAAAAGTAATATATAATTTTGCCTTGGACAACGATTTGGGAGAATACGTTATATACAGCGAAGCAAACGCAGTAAAGCATGTAACTTTTTCAAACAGTGATGACCAAGAGTATTTTAATAACAGATATCCTGACTATAAACAGCAGGCTATACAGGATCAGTTGTACGAATATGAGGACGCCATAAAAGAACTTGAGAGATATACGGATTTTTATTATTGTCTTGTAAATACGAGAACAGGCAATGAGGTATCTAACCGTGAAGCGGAGGAAATAGAAAATCTTAAGATAAACTCGTTCCTTGACGGAAGATATACAAAAGGAAAAGTAGTATATGATACAGAGTATTATTACAACTATACCGACGAGGGAAAACTTGTAAACTATTTCTATTATGACAACTATCTTGATTCGGTTTTCAGGATACTTTTAAACAGCGGATATACACTGTACGCAGGTGTAAGTGATGATGTAGAAACCGGAAACGGCGTATTCGCAAAACAATATCAAGCGTTTGAGAGCAGAAGGCTAAATGCACCGAGAGCTGTGATGGCTGCCGCTGTGGGCGCTATATTGATGATTATCGGTATGGTTTATCTGGTTATAACGGCAGGAAAGACAAGTAAAAACAGCGAAGTTACCCTGATTGCGGTAGACTATGTGTTTAATGACATAAGTACGCTTATATTCTTGGCTGTCGCATATGTATCGTATATTTTAGCTAGGAGAATGATAGAGAGCATATATTATATGAACGGCGAATGGCTGATAATGTTAAAAGGCTTTATCTGTCTGCTGTTTATGATAGATGTTGTAGTGCTTATAAACTACCTTACATGTATGTCAAGACAGATTAAAAAAAGAAGACTGTTTTCAAACACAGTTGTAGGGTATTTTATAAGATGGGTAGCTTCTTTTTTCAAAGAATCTACATTTAGAATATGGATAATATTATGTCTTATAATGTATGCAGTTATAAATTGTCTGCTTATGTTTGTCGCATGCAAGAGCTACTCATCGATACCGATTATAATATTGATTATATTCGATTTGGCGGGAATATTTTTTGCGGCGAGGGCATTGACGTCAATTAAGAAAATAATGGTTGCGGTAAAAGAAACATCAGAGGGAAATTTTGATAAAAAGGTAAATCCGGATGAAATTTCACCGGCACTGAAAAATTTTGCTACAGATGTTTCAAATATGCAAAACGGATTGAAACAGGCTGTCGGAAGAGCGGTAAAAGGGGAAAAAATGAAAACGGAACTTATAACAAACGTATCGCATGACCTTAAAACTCCGCTTACTTCAATAATTACATATGTCGACCTGCTTAAAAGAGAAGAGCTTAATAATGAGAAAGCCGAAAACTATGTCGCTATTCTCGATGAAAAGACAAACAGACTTAAACAGCTTATAGAAGACCTTGTTGAGGCAAGTAAGGCGTCCAGCGGAAATCTTGCGGTTACAAAAAACAAGATAAACCTGCGGGAACTTATAGAACAGGCGTTAGGAGAATTTGAGGAAAGAATTGAAAAATCAGATCTTGAATTCAAAATAAATGCCACAGAGGACGTATATATATATGCTGACGGAAGACATATGTGGAGAATAGCCGAAAATCTTATTACAAACGCACTGAAGTATGCTATGCCTAAAACAAGAGTGTTTATTGACATTTTTTCAACGGAACGAGACGGTGTTTTAACAATCAAAAATGTTTCGGCTATACCAATAGATAACGTAGATTTGAAAAGCCTGACGGAGAGATTTGTAAGAGGCGATGCTTCAAGAACGACGGAAGGCGCCGGACTGGGACTTTCCATAACGCAGAGCCTTTCGGAAATACAGGATGGAAGACTGGAAATAACAGCTGACGGAGATGTGTTTAAAGCTACTGTTAAGATACCTCTTTTTACCGATAATACACAGGGGGCTGTTAAGTGAAAAAAGTTGCGATTTTTTTGATATGCTTTGCTTGCGGACTGTGCTGCGCTTTCGGATTGCTGTATAAAATCGATATTGCCAGAATGGCTAATAACAAAGAGGTTGTTTTCAGCAATTGGGGTATAGACTACAATATAAACAGTGCAGATTCAACGGAGGAAACGGATAACGAACTGTATATGAAAGCCGATGAAGAAACTCTTACAACGAGAGGGATGAAAGTTACTATCGTTAATAATACTTATAATGATATCGCTTTCGGAGATTATTACGCAATCGAGAGATTTATCGGCGGACATTGGAAAAAACTTAACTATATAGTAAGCGAGGAACCCGACTGGAACGACATGACGTATATTATAGAAGGCGGAGGAAGCGCCGAGGTTAAGTTTTATTGGGAGGATATGTACGGAGAGCTTTCCAAGGGAAATTACAGAATTGAAAAATTGTATATCGACAGTTCCGATTCGGAACAGATAAACAGTCTGTACTGTTATTTCAAGATATAAAAATTGCAAAAATATTTTAACCCGAATGAAATATATAAATTTTGTTCGGGTTTTTTGATAAATTCAGGCTTTTTGTTGAAATAAATAAAACAGTGTATTATTATTAAAACGGCATAAAAACAGTATATATTTTAAGGGGGCGTATTTTTAAAATGGAAGGCGGCAAATTAGAGGATATTGGAAAAATGTTGCTATCCTTTGTAAAGTGGATAATCATAGCTGCTGTCGTCGGCGCTTTTGTAGGAATTGTCGGCGTTTTTTTTCATATATGCGTTGAAAAGGCTACGGAAATAAGAGTAGAAATGCCTTGGCTGATATGGTTATTGCCTATAGGAGGAGCGGCAATAGTATTTCTTTATAAAAAGACCGGAATGGAAAAGGACAGAGGAACTAACCTTATACTTGACGCAGTGCGGTCCAATGAACCACTGAACATAAAAACAGCTCCGCTTATATTCGTAAGTACGGTTATTACTCATCTATTCGGAGGTTCTTCGGGACGAGAAGGAGCGGCTTTGCAAATAGGCGGAAGTATCGCGTCATATGTAGGAACGCATATAAAGTTAGATGAAAAGGACCAGCGCATAATTACTATGTGCGGAATGGCAGCCGGATTTTCGGCTCTTTTCGGAACGCCGGTTGCCGCAGTCGTATTTGCGATGGAAGTTGTAAGCGTCGGAGTTATGTATTACTCTGCAATAGTTCCGTGTATCATAGCTTCCGCAGTAGGGGCATATATAGCCTCTTTGTTTGATATAGCGCCGACATCGTTTTCGGTAATAGGCAGTATACCTACAATAGAGCTGCTTACGATTTTCAAAGTTATAGTTTTGGCTGTATTATGCGCAGCAGTAAGTATGCTTTTTTGTTTGACATTGAAAAAGACGCATAAACTGTATGACAAGATACCGAATAAAACAGTTGCCGCAATCGTCGGCGGTTTGGCGGTAGCCATACTGACTTTTATAATAGGAACAACTGACTATAACGGGGCCGGAATGGACGTAATAGGAAGAGCGGTAGCAGGAGAGGCTGAATATGAGGCGTTTATACTTAAAATTATATTTACCGCATTGACGCTCGGAGCAGGATTTAAGGGTGGAGAAATAGTTCCGACATTGTTTGTCGGAGCAACATTCGGTAATGTGGCTGGAAAACTTCTCGGGCTGGGAGGCTCGTTCGGAGCAGGCTTGGGAATGGCTGCATTATTCTGCGGCGTTACAAATTGCCCTTTAACATCTTTAATACTGAGTATAGAGTTGTTCGGAACCGAAGGACTGATTTATTATGCAGTCGCATGCGCGGTCTCATATAAGCTGTCGGGTTACTACGGATTGTATAGCGCTCAAAAAATTGTATATTCAAAACATAGACCTGAATTTATTGACAAAAAAACGCTGTAATCTTGCATAAAATACTTGAATTGTGATTTATTATGAGTTATAATGTGAATTGTTTTTAGAATGAAAGGGGTTTATAACCCAGAAATATTTAAGGAGGACGAATAATTATGAAGAAATTTTTAGCAATGGCACTTGCAGCCGTTATGGTTCTCGGCGTTGCAGGATGCGGAAGCTCATCAGATGAAAAAACAGAGGAAAATACTGAAAACACAGAACAGACAGGCGAAACAACAGAAGGTACAGACGGCGTAATAAAAATGGGAGTAAGCGCAGACTTCCCTCCGTTTGAGTCATATGCAGACGACGCGGTTACATTCGTAGGTTTCGATATCGATCTTATGCAGGAAATATGCAACAGATTAGGCATGGAGCTTCAAATCAAGGATATGAATTTTGACGCAATTGTAACAGCGGTTCAGACAGGAAAGCTTGACGTAGGTGTTTCCGGTATCACAATCACAGATGAACGTAAGGAAAGCGTAGCTTTCTCAGACCCTTACTTTGTAGCTTCTCAGTCAATACTTGTTCCTAAGGATTCTCCTATAACAAGCTATGAAGACCTTGTAAACGGAGACTATACAGCAGGTGTTCAGCTTGGAACAACAGGCGACATTATGGCTTCCGAGAAGATAAGCGGAAGAGTAAGCCAGTATGAGAAATACGGCGATGCGCTTGCTGCTCTTCTTGCAGGAAAAAATGACTGTATGGTTCTTGACACAGGCGTTGCCGACGCATTTGCCGCTGCAAACGACCTTGTAGTCGTAGGTACATTCGGTGAAGCTACAGATTCCGAAAACTACGGTATAGCAATTGCTAAGGAAAACACAGAACTTCTTGAAAAGGTAAACGGTGCGCTTGCCGAAATGAAAGAAGACGGATTTATTGACGAATTAACAGCAAAATATTTTGAGTAATAAATGTTTGGAAAACACCATGCCGAACAATTCGGCATGGTGTTATTACAGTATAGGAAAAGTTGAACAGCGAATGAATAAAGCCGTCATTTTATGACTGTTTTATTTATTTTCTGTCAGAAGGCAAAAAATAAAATGGGATATTATTTTAATACTGGGAAAGGGCGTGTTTTTTTGGCTGAGTGGTTTGCTGGCGTTAAGGCTGACTTTATTCTTAACTTTGTTAAAGATGACAGATGGAAGCTTCTTCTCAATGGTTTGGGAGTAACGCTGAAAATAACTTTGATAGCTATTGTAATCGGTATCATAATCGGTATAGTGCTTGCCACTATCAGATCTACCTATGATTTGACTAAGGACGAAATGAGAGGATTTAAAAAAGGTGTTATGACTTTTTTAAATGCAATTGCGAAGGTATACCTCACTGTTATCAGAGGTACGCCTGTAGTTATACAGCTTCTCATTATTTATTTCGTAATTTTTGCATCGTCTGATAACGGCGTTGTAATTGCCGCTTTGGCTTTCGGTATAAACTCCGGAGCTTATGTTGCGGAAATTGTAAGAGGCGGCATAATGTCCATAGATAAAGGACAGATGGAAGCCGGCAGAAGCCTTGGTTTTAACTATATTGAGACAATGCGTTATATTATAATACCTCAGGCGTTTAAAAATGTGCTGCCTTCTTTGGCGAACGAGTTCATTGCTCTCTTAAAAGAGACGTCTGTTTCGGGATACGTTGCGGTTGTCGATGTAACAAGAGCCGGAAACATAATAAGAGGACAGACTTTCAGTGCATTTATGCCTTTGATTGCCGTAGCCATAATATATCTTGTTATGGTAATGGTTCTTACATACTTTGTAGGAGTACTTGAAAGGAGGTTAAGAAACAGTGAGCGATAATGAAGTGCTTATAAGCGTAAAAAACCTTGAGAAAAAATTTAACGGAGTTACTGCGCTGAAAAGCGTAAGCGCCGATATTAAAAAAGGCGAAGTAGTCGTTATGATAGGACCGTCAGGCTCGGGAAAGAGCACGTTCCTCAGATGTCTTAATCTATTGGAGATGCCTACTAGTGGTACTATAACATTTAACGGCGTTGATATTACGGATAAAAATGTAAATATCAATATACATAGACAGAAAATGGGAATGGTTTTCCAGCATTTTAATCTTTTTCCGCATATGACAATTTTAAAAAACATGATTATTGCGCCTATGAAGTTGCAGAAAAAGAGCGAAGAGGAAGCAACGGCAGAAGCTATGAAACTTCTTGAAAGGGTTGGATTGGCAAACAGGGCGCAGGCATATCCGTCGCAGCTTTCGGGCGGACAAAAACAGCGTATTGCCATAGTAAGGGCGTTATGTATGAAACCCGACGTTATGCTTTTTGACGAGCCTACATCGGCGCTTGACCCGGAAATGGTAGGAGAAGTACTTGACGTTATGAAAGAATTGGCAGATGACAATATGACGATGGTAGTCGTTACGCATGAGATGGGCTTTGCCAGAGAAGTAGGAGACCGAGTATTTTTCCTTGAAGACGGAATAATAATGGAACAGGGAACGCCCGACGATATATTTAATCATCCGAAAACAGAAAGACTTAAAAGCTTTCTTGCAAAAGTTTTATAAGAAAATAAAAATCAGAGCTGATATACATATCAGCTCTGATTTTTTTATAAAGTTATATCGTTAAGAAGTTCCTGAAGGTCATTTATAAATTTGCTTGTGTGGTAACCGTCGGCAGCGGCATGAGAAATATTAATAGTAAAAGGCATGGTGTATATGCCGTTATGCTCGGTGAATCTACCGAAAGTTATTATTGGGAATATATTTGGTTCTCCTCCGGGAGTGCTTGTATTATAAGCCGTGTAATCAAGCCAGGGAACGCAGGAAATACAGAAAAAATTAGGCGGCTGATTATCCCTTGCTTTAATTCCCAGTATATTACCGTATTTTTTCATATTATTTACAGTATTATCATAGAAGCTTTGGAAATCCGGCATATATTCTGTCCAAAGATCAGAGAACGTATTATTTTCTTTGTGAAATATTGTCATGCTTGGATTTGAAATATCATAATACCCCGGTCGACCGTTTTCATCGACTGCCATACGAAATTCTTTCATACTGTTCACAATCTTGGCAACACAGTAGACAAACGAAGGATAGAATTTTAAACCGTTTGATTTTACTTTTTCTAAAAAGTTCGTAACATCAAGCTGAACAGTACAACTATACCCGCATTTGATTTTTGTACGGTAATATTCAAAATGTTCTTTTCGTTCCCAATTTTGAAAATCTATTAGGTTAAACATAACTATCATCTCCCTTTGATTGATTTTATCATATAAATATGTATATATAAAGATTTTAAGACAAAAATAAACAGCTGAAAAAATGGTTTTTATCAGCTGTCATTATGATTACAAAAAAATTTATTTAGTGTACAGATTATATTTTTTTGAATACGCCAGAGCAATGACATCGGGACCCGTATGTGCGCCTATTGTTGCGCCTACACGGAAAAGATTATCGCTGAAGCTATATTTTGAATCACTGTAGTGTTCGGCGATTGTATCCATTATATTGGCGCGGCTGTCGGCATAAAACATGGAAATCAAATAATCGGATTCATGCCCGTCGATTTCATCATCTGTTTTCTTTATTACTGCTTTTACCGCTTTTTTTATGCCGCGTACATTTTCAATGGGGAAGAGTTCGCCGTCTCTCATACAGATAATAGGTTTGACATTGAACAATGTGCCGGCAAGCGCTGTGGCCTTTCCTATTCTTCCACCGTTTTGGAGGAAAGATAAAGAGCCTACGGTAAAATTAATAACGGTGTCGTGCTTAATTTGTTCAGATACGGATATATTTTCGTCCAAAGTATAGCCGGCTTCTAACATAAGATATGATTGATAGACAACAAGGCCCATTCCTGCCGTAGCCTGAGCACTGTCAATAACCTCTATACGACGTTCGGGAAATTTTTCTTTAAGCATTTCAGCGGCGTTTACCGCACTTTGATAAGAAGCACTGAAAAAAGATGATATGCAAAAACAAAGAATGTCTTTTCCACCATTAAGAATAGGTTCAAATACATCTATATAATCAGTTATTGTAGGACACGATGTTTTTGGAAAAACCTTGTCCTTTGCGATATGATTATAAAAATCATCAACGGAAAGTTCTGCCATTTCCTTTTGATAGTGTTCTTTATCAAACGTAACATAAAAAGGAACTCTTGGCATTGTTGCATAATCTATAACGGAAGGGAAAATATCACTTGCCGTATCAGAAACAATTTTATATGTACTCAAAATATCACTGCCTTTCAAATGACATAAGTCTAATTATATTCTAATGATATTATCATTAAAAGCCATAGACCTGTCAATTGGATAATTATACAGAAATGTGTAAAACCGACAAATAAAAAAATTATGTAAAAAACGCAGCATTGTGCTGCGTTTAGAATTAAAATTTTCTATATAAACCGACTACTTTACCAAGTATGGATACGTCTCTTACGATTATAGGAGACATTGTAGGATTTTCAGGTTGAAGTCGTATGTATCCGTTTTCTTTATAGTAAGTTTTAACGGTTGCAAAGTCCTCGATCAAAGCGACAACAATATCTCCGTTATCAGCTGTATTCTGCTGCCTTACCATAATCAAATCTTTATTAAATATACCTGCGTTAATCATACTGTCGCCCTTAACTCTTAACATAAATATATTTCCGTTAGGAGCATAGTCGGACGGAATAGGAAATGTATCCTCGATGTTTTCCGTAGCCAAAATGGGAATGCCGGCTGTAACTGTACCAACGATTGGAACCTCTATAAGTTCGCGAGAGGAACCGTCGGAATTGCCGCTGTCATTATCCGAAAAAATTTCAATTGCTCTCGGTTTTGCAGGATCCCTTCTTATATATCCTTTTCTTTCAAGCCTTTCAAGATGACCATGAACAGTTGATGTAGATTTAAGACCGACAGCATCGCATATTTCCCTTACCGAAGGAGGGTAACCCTTCTCGCGTACTGCTTTTTTCATATACTCTAATATTTCAAACTGCTTTTGAGAGAGTTTTTCCATATACGTTCGCTCCTTATAGTAATCTTTTTAATAATAATAACATATAAATAGAAAAATATCAAACAAATGTTTCTAAAACTAGAAAAAAACATTGACTACAAACAAAAATTCGTATAAAATGAAAATATAAAGGCGAACATATATTTTAATAGAGGGGTGTCTATGAGAAAATTTGTTTTTATGATTATGGTATTTGTATTATCGGTCGGTACAGTTGATATGGCATTTGGAAGAGCTGATAAAAGCAAAGTGGATATACATTATGAAGAGATATGTGTGTCAAAGGGAGAAACTTATTGGGATATTGCAAAGAAATATAATGCAGATGGAATGAGTAGGAAAGAATATAGTAAATACATAATGGACTTTAACGGTGCAGTCAATGATGAAATTGAAGCCGGTCAAAAGATAGTTGTTCCTGTAATAAAATATATTTAAATATTTTTGAATAAAAAAGAAATAGAGTTACCATACTATTGATGTGCGATAAATAACAGCACATTATAATAGAAAGGGTGAACCACAGTGGATAAGAACAGTAATAAAAACAGTTATTCAAAAAATGCAGAAAGAAATGCAGAGAGAAACAGTAACAGAACAGAGTTTGCCGAGGAATATAGTATTGAAACCGGAAGAAACAGCGGAAAGAAAAGCAGCAAGCAGTCGAATAAGGAAAGCAATTGCAGATAAATAAACATGATATAGCCTGAGGTTTTTGTACCTCAGGCTATATTATTTAAAATAATTAAAAAAATAACAAAAAAAGTGTTGACAAATAGATTTAACTGAGTATAATAAATAAACGTATCAGTTGTCAAAACTTAGTAACTTATTTCTAAATATGTTAATAACAAGAAAAAAATAAGTAAAAAAGGTGTTGACAAATGATGAAAAATGAGTTAATATATTTCTTGCTGAAGCGGAAACGCTGTCGAGAATAAAAACTTTTTAAAAAACTTTAAAAAAGTTCTTGACAAAAGTAAAAAGACATGATATACTAACTAAGCTGTCATTGAGAGACAGTTAAAAAAGTAACAAAGTGATCCTTGAAAACTGAACAGTTGATAAGAGAAAAATTAAACCCAAGTCAAGAGACGAGTTACAAGAAAAAGA